>Ga0164295_10000756_pt1 | contig 26898 bp, 31 predicted proteins | sample GEODES006metaG_FD_111798 | JGI IMG/M metagenome (GOLD analysis project Ga0164295, IMG submission 111798) | Oligotrophic lake water microbial communities from Sparkling Lake, Wisconsin, USA - GEODES006 metaG | ecosystem: Environmental > Aquatic > Freshwater > Lake | place: USA: Sparkling Lake... | reverse complement strand
TTTTTATAAAAATATTCCATTTTATAAATGTCCTTACCAAAACCACCAACCACTGTAACCATTCAAGATTGGACAGGTAGTAATAATTCGATCCAACTTGATGGCACTCAAAATATCGTCTCCTTGAAACAAAAAATCGGAAAAAAATATATCGATTATATTTTATACAACCAATTGCAGCAACAATTAAATGATCAAAGTTTGAAATCCTATTTTCAAAGACAAAATCCAGTAATTAAAATACGACCCAAACCTTTGCAATCAAGTTCACCATCCTTTGAAAAGTATTCTGATACTGATCCAAATGGATTAAAATGGATTAAACAGAGAATCGCTCCATTTCATCAATTGACCGAAAATGATAAAACAATAATGCGAGAATTGATCAAATATTTTAGTAAAATGAAAGATTACGCAATAAAATGTTTACAAGTCTTACATAACCCCGAAGATAAACAAAACTTATTGGAGACACCAATCAAAAAATGGATTAATGAAAATGTGAATGCAGACAACTACGATAAAATTAACTTTATGCTTAATCAATACAAAGAAATATATTTAGAATCTGCCCAAGTTCTACTTGCGTGTTTAAAGCAAAAAAGGACCCAAGCTCAAACAACCATAAGTACATTTAAAAATACAGATTTCCGGTATACTTGTGAGGGTTATATTTTACTAGCAATGCATCAAGAGCACATTATAATGTCAGTTACGGTATGGAAAAGAAATGCAAGTCATATTGAACAAGCTCTTCGACGAACCGTTCAAGAACATGCATTAATCGGTGGAAATTTATTATTGCTGATCGAACCATTGAAAAAAAGTTTTAGAAATATTTCATTGCTGATGCATAGTTTTTCTGCCAATGTAATAGGTTGTGATTTTATTTGCAGTTCCCCTTATGAAAAAATGAGAGAAATAATGTATAAAGCTTGCAAAGAAAATGATATTCCGATTGTTTATGGTAATAACTGGATGACCAAACAAAGTGATGAAATTGATCATTGCACGGCATTTGGCTGCAATCTTTTAATTACAAATAATCAAAATATGAAGAATATTTGGATCAATCGGGAGACTGCTGCTGCTCAAAGAAAAATTAGTAGAGGTGGTTGAAATTTATCTTTGGTACAACTAAAATATAATTTAAAAACAAGATGTCTTTATTAAAATGAAAGTGGTCTTTGGATTAAATCAAAAGCAAAATCTATACAAGATTTTGATTTATTCAGCTTATTTAATGGAAGAGCAAAATAAAACTTTTAGCAAGATTATTTATCAATTCTTGGATAAAAAGAGTCGAAGTTACCGAACGAATTATATTGATGCCTTTGACCAGCTTATTTACATGTTACATCCGTTTGAAGGTCCCTATCATCTAGATTTTGAAGGGCACGACCTACGATTGCAATTTCCACTATTGGATGCCAATCATTTATATCCATATGTTGAAAAGGATGTATTTGATAATGTATTTCGTCTGGAAATTATTAATGAGGAATCCAACGCATCGGAAATTATTGAAGAATTTATAAGAAAAGCGTTTCAATATACATCCAAATTTTTTGAAGTCGATCAAGGAAATAAAACCATTTTTATCTATCAATATGATGAACACGGAGAAATCTGGAACAAGTATACTGAGGTAGTCAAACGAGATATCAACACCATTTATTTACCTGTTGAACAAAGTCAAAAGGTGCTTAATGATGTAAAGAAGTTCTTGTCGCCAGAAACCAAAGCTAATTATGAAAAATTTGGAATTCCCTATCACAAGACTTATTGTTTTTATGGACCTCCAGGAAGCGGTAAAACTAGTTTAATTCACGCCCTGTGTTCTAGTATACAAAAACATATCTGTATTTATCGTTTTGGATCCAATACCAAGGATCAGGATGTTGCCCAAGCATTAAAATGGCTTCCAAACAATTCTGTATTTGTGTTGGAGGATATTGATTGTATCATTAAAAATCGCGAGGAAGTAAAAGGAAATATTACTTTTAGTGGTTTACTTAATTTGTTGGATGGACTTTCTACGGTCGACTGTCTATTAACCTTTATCACGACGAATCATTTCTTGGAACTAGATGTTGCTATGAAGCGCCCAGGAAGAATTGACTATATTTTAGAATTTAGTTATATGACCAAGGAACAAATTTATACAATGTTAAAAGTATTTTACCCAGACGAAGCACAAGACTATGATTTTATTTATCAAGAATTGAAGAGTTTGAAAATGACGGTATCCCATTTACAAAAGTTTTTATTTTCATTATATCCAGGTGGCAAAATAAAGGAAAATTTACCAAGTTTTATCAAAGAATATTTGAAATATTATGTAACAACAGAAAGCAAATTATACATTTAGAGTTTTGAAAAGACAAGTGAATCCAAATAATAAAAATACCAATCCAATTTTTATTTGATGTTTAAAGGGCCGTGTTGGAATCACGATTAAATATTCTTTTAAAGGATCATAGGAAGATCGAATCATGGAAAATAATACCTTGTCATTTTGGACAATCAATATACCATTATAATCCAAGGCATTATATAATTGGCAAATTTGTTGTAATTGTGTATTGGATACCTTTTTAGACTCTATTTGACTACAACGAAAGTAAAAAAATTTGTCTATTGTATCATATATAATTGAAACCGGTAAAAGAAAATGAATATCATCTTTATGAATGGTCATAGTTTTGAACTGCATGTATATATATGGTAAATTTAGTTTTTTTCCATAAAATCGGTTGCAAAGACAAGGTAACGAATTAAATCATTCACAGTAATACCATATTCTTTAATAAACTCATCAAAACCTCCTTTTGGACTGGTAATCAGATCTGTCAGCTCTTTCCAAGTGTACACTTCCTCGGATTTTTTCATTACAAAGCGATTCGATTTAAAATCAAAGCAACAAAATACCAAGGCAAAGGCTGCACCATTCATTGTACCTGGGTTACTACTAATGGGTTGTGCAAATTTTTCCAAAAATAAGTTACCTGCTTGACCCATCATTATATTCAATTCAACAAGCTTATTGACGGCTTTCATGCTTTGAATTCTAAATTTTTGTTGAATCGTTCTTTTTGAAGGCGGTGTAAATTCGTCAATTCCAAAGCTATAACGCGTCTCCGTCTCCATATGCACACGATCATAATCAGTTTTACCTAGATTCATCTTTTTAGTTTAATGTAATATTTTTTAATACAATCCAAATATTTTGAGCCAAAATTTCATCACCATAAGCATTCGGATGAATATCATTTTCTTTTAGTGGAATTGTAAATTGTCTCACATCTATAAAATGTACTGGTAAAGGTGCTTGTTTACAAATATTCATCAAGACATTTGTACCATAATCTACAATTAGCGTATTATCATTTAAATAATAATTTCCAAGGTAAATGACTTGGCCAACACCCAAATCTTTCATTTTTTTAAACAAAAGATTCAAATTATTTTGAATACCAATTATTCTTTGTCGATACAATGGAAATTTTGACCAACTTGGTGTCTTTGAGATTGACAAAATATCGTTGGCTCCACCATCCATAATGACAATATCTGCAACTAAATTGTTTATTGAGGCATTATACTGACAAGGTATGCATGGTTTATCATTCAAACCTGGAGATATCGTTGCACCGCTTTTCGCATAATTTTCAATAAATTGGCTTGAAAGTGTTTCAAGTTTTTCATGAATTGTGGACACTGAACTGTCTAAAATACTATCTCCAATCATTATGATTTTAGATTGGACAACACACCTTAAAATAAGTAAAATTACAAGTATATATTTCATCTTGTTTTAAAACATTTAAAATTTTTCATCTTCATTTTTTATTAAATTTATTTTGTTTCAAAAATTCATAGACACCAAAAGTTATACCTTGTCCAGGAACAATTCTTAATAATCGTGGTCCCAAACCTTTGTAAAATCCTCCAATTCCCTGTTGAGCAAATAATTCTATAACTACATTTAATACCTTTACATTAGAATTTGAAGCTTGCATTCTAGTCTTGACAACATCAATAGGATTGTTTAGAATGGGACCGATTGACCCACTAATTGCACCTAGAATAAAAGGTGAAATATCTGTATTTTTTTTCAAAGTGTGAAAAGTATAAAAATTAGCACCTTGATTTATACTTTGTCGCATTATTGTCGGAATTAGTCCTCGATAAAATGGACTTATACCTTCGGTTTTAAAAATGGAATAAAATGTCTGATAAATGTTGGTGTACTTAATATTCGAAGTTTCACGCATTGAATTATATTGGGTTTGTATTCTAATTTTACAAACTTCAGTTGGATTCACAATTAAAATTGCTTCTGTTGCACCTGCTAAAATACCTGATAAGAATGTATTTTTAGTATAACTATTATACTGTTCAAAAGAAAAGAATCGTATGGCATTTTTAGGTATAATACCTACATATACAGCACCAAGACCGTGATAAAATCCGCGTACTCCTTCCTTGGCATAAATTTTTTGACAAGTTTGCACAATTCCAATTTTTTTGGTACTACTTCTATTTTGAATTCTAGTCTTGACAGTATCTAAAGGATGACATATAGAAGCTTCTATGAAACCAGATATTGCACCGTATAATAATGTAGACATTTTTATTATACGCACAATTTATATATATTGATTTCAATTTTTACGCGTGGCTTGTAAAATACTCTTGAGCAATGATTTGATTGTTTGGAATGTCGAGTAAATTAAATATTTTTTTAATTGAAATGTACCGGCTTGGAAAATTCAGATTTGGTATGATGAGTAATTCTTGTTGAATCAATAGAAAGTAATAACGATGAACTCCAGAACCTTTTGGTGGTTTTGGACCAATATACGGAAATATAATTTTTCCTAGCTTTTTCAAAGAATAATTAATTAGCAAAAAGTGAATTTTATTTCCTCCGACCGCGTCCGGATCGATTAAAAGAACAGTGTATAATTTTTTTGGATTAAGATCAAGAATAATATCTGGCGGCTTGGAAGCAACTTGTTTGGGTATATAATTTCCATGTTGTACTATTGTTTTTCCGTAAAGGATTTTCATTTTTAATGAGCAAAATAATTTTCCTTTAATAAAATATGCGTACTTTCATTAAATGGTTGGGAAACAAGCAAAGGTACATGAATCATATTATTCCATTATTACCTGCAAAATTCAATAATTATATCGAGCCCTTTTTGGGAAGTGGTGCCTTGTTACTGCACTTACAACCTTCCCAATTCATAGTCAATGATTTGAATCAAGATTTGATTAGTGTTTGGAATGTCGTTAAACATAACCCTGAACTCGTTATCCATCATTTTAAAAACTTTGCCAAAAAATTCAAAACTCGCAGCCGTGATTCTAAAAAGAAATTTTGTCGTGAACTTACGGAAACCCTCAATCATCGAAATGCGGAAGAACGCAGTCTCGACTTTTTACTAATGATGCAATGTTGTTATATGGGTGTTTTAAAAAAAAAGGGTATTTTTTATTTCTATGGAATGGATCCACACATTTATATGGACAATAAATGCTTTTTTTTGACGTCGAAATATTATGACAACATTCAAAAGGTGTCACAATTTTTGCAAAATCCCAAGAACAAAATTTTCAATACTGATTACAAAATTATCCTGAAAAAGTCAAAACCTGGTGACTTTGTTTTTTTAGACCCTCCGTATATTGAAAATGACCAGGATTATAATTTTGAATACAATACTGGAGAACAACTAGACTACTCTTTTATACAAGAATTAGCGCATCAATTGATGCTACTTGATCTAAAAGGAGTCCAATGGATGATGACTCAAGCAGATACTCCTCAAATTAAGCAACTGTTTCAAAAATATTACATTAGTGAATTTCCAGTGTTCCGAAGCCGATCGCGTACTCACAAGAATGAATTAATTATTAGAAATTATCTCAAATAATATTGACGCAAAGAAGCAGTAGTTCCCTTGATAATATAATAAGCAATAAATATTTCAATTAATATATACATTATACCAAGCACCAAATAAATATACCAAATTTTAATTTCATGATACAAATATCGTCTACGCTGTTCTCCAAGGTCAGGATCATTATTCATTTCTTGTAACCGAATATAGTATCCAGATATTCCTACACCTGCGAATAATATACTAATAACAATCAAAGTAATTGCAAATACGGTTGAAGCAACGGGATTCATTTCCAAAGTTTTACCGCGAGTCATGTGATGAAATAACAAGGCGGTTGTCATTAATACGACAGAATATGCAAGTCCGCCAAAATAAATTGTTTCAGGAAACCAAATATTCATTTTTATTTTTGTAAAAATTAAAATAAATGACTCGTTTAATCACTGTTTATTACACTTCCAACTTTTACATTCCATATTTTCAACTATGTTGTTATCCACTTTTCCACACATTGACAAGTTTTGCTAATATATGTGAAATGGTTCTACAACCTTCTCCTGTGTGGGATCCTTTGCTAAAGTTAGTACTAAGCGTGAAACCACATTTTGAATATATCAAAAGTTTACAAAACTATAGCACCAAATCAGAAAAAGACTTTCAAAGTTTTTACAGTGATTCACAACCAATTTTTCAAGAATTGTTAACAACATTTCAAAATATTTTCGAGTTTTTCATCCAAATTTTTTCAGATCCTAACGATTCAACTAACATTTTCAAGGTTTACAATTTTGATACAAAAGCAATATATCACCTGAAATTAGCATTTACTACCACAGCTAGTGTCTTAAGAAATGCCCCAATTAACTCTTACAATTTTAGTTTACAGGATGGTACCGTAATGTATACATCCTATCAAAGTTTAAAAGAATTTTATAATAATATCAAGAGTTTTTATGATACATTTGCAAGCAGTGTTGAACGATTTATTTATGATACTCAAAATATTGATTATTTTATCGAAAGCTTTGTAAAGCAATCTTTATCTTTGTTTATACAAAGTTCCTCTTATTTTGAAAAATTATCCAAAAATATTAACGAAATTTTTAAACAATCTCAAATAGAATTGTAATATTGAAAATTTTTGAAATTATTATAATCTTTGTAATATGTAGATATGTCTACAACAAATCAATTCAACACTGCCAACAACGCAGGTTTTGTAACCGCTTACATTGGCGCTCTCTCTTCTTACGTCAAGCCTCTCACTACTATTGCAAACGATATCGCTACAGGATATACCGGTGCCACTGCTCTTAGAACTAGACCAGATAGTAGCAATCTTGGAGATACTGGAAACATTATTACTGGAGCTTCTGCTGTATATGTTGCTGGTATTGAAACAATGAATGCCATTGACACTTATAAGTCTACCGACGCTCAAAATAGTGATGATTTATTTACCCTTTTTACTAATGTTGTAAACGATGGTATTACCTTTGTTAATCGTGTAAAAGATCTTGAACTTGATTACTTTAATGCTTACGGAAATACTGCTACTGGTGGTCCAACAGGTCTTTCTAGAGGCAATGCTTGGAATATGCAAAATAATGAAATTGAAGATTATTATTCAACATGGAACTCCTTGAACAATACATTAGCTTCTTCTTCTAATGCATTCAACACTTGGATCACTCAAAACATAAACTCATTCCTTGGATCAACTGGTCGTGCTGCTTATCCTTACAATGGTATTAATACAGTTTCAAAAGATCAAGCTACTGTTTCTTATGATGCTCAATCACTTCAATTGTTTATAAGTCAAAATGACAATGCTAATGTAAATAGTTCTGGCGGAATCTGTACCCCAAGTTTTGCCACATCTACCCAATATAATGCTGCTCTTAAGAAATTTAACACCTTGAATAGCGATCTTAGCACCTTAATTGCGGATATGAAAGGATTCATTGGAAGCTCCGGTCTTGCAAATACAAGTCAATAATTTTATTAAATTTAGTTTCATTGTAATTTTTAATCATTGATGTTTCATGAATAATAGGTTCATTCAACATGGTAAGATATTCGTTATCATTTTGACACAATTGGACAATTTTTTGAATTGCTAATTTTATACCTAATTCATTGACATTGATAAAAGAATTTGGATTAAATACTTTGACGATATTTGGATCACCCCAGTAAATTGGAACGACATAATTTAAAAATCCGTGTAATATTTTTTCACTATGATATCCTTCTTTTTGTACATTTTCCATACAAATCATGAATTTGTATTGTTTTATAATTTTGGAGAGATTAGGATCATACCAACATGTTGATTTTATAAAATCATCATTTGCATTTTGATATAGTTTGCCGTAATTATCTACACAGATAACATCCATTAGCTTGAACAAGAATTCATTGCGGAATTCTCCATTGCAATTTGAAATGATCGAACAACAATGCTGACGATCTTTTACTTGCTGAAATGTAAAATTTCTTGGACTTTGTAATGTCTCATATATCGAAAACCCATAATACATTGCTGTCAAGGGTAAATAAAATTGCCTTGGATCATTTGTCAAATGAGTTGAAAAGTAAATTGTATTGGGTTCATTAAGAATTGAAAAATCGGATTCATAAATCAAACAAATCTTTTTGGTATTTTGATATTGCAATCTAGAATTTCCAAATTGTGAACATATAATAAAATCCGCTTGATTTGGGTGTACTATTTCTATTTTATTGTCTAACAAATTTTCCAAATAATCTCGATGAAATATTCCTACACCTTGATCAATCGTTATCAAGGTTTTATTTTGCGGTTTGCTACTCCACGATTGGGGATCTTGAATGTCTTGAAACGAAAGTGGACGATCCGAATATTCTTGCCAAAAATCTAAATAGGCAATTTTTATTGATTTTGTTGGCTTTGACGTTGTTGTCTGTATGTCTGACTTGTTGTAATGAACTGGACTATAAAACAAATGTGGAAAAAAATCAAAAGAATTGATATCAAGTCTTACATATACTGCATCAATTGCTTGAAATGTATTGCTATGCAAGAAGTGAAAGAGCTGCTCGAGTATTATTGGTACGCTTTTTTTTTGAACACAGTAGCCCATTGCTCCGCGATCTAAATTTAAACTACTACCCAATCTTTGTTGATATTTGGGTGAAGTTTGCAGGCGTTTATATAAATGTTTGGTTGCTTTTTCAAAGTATTCATAATCTCCAGAAGGAACAAAATTGGCATTCCATCGCCCGCCTACAAATATTAAATCCCATGGCTGACTAAATTTTTGAATTTCTAGCATCTCATTTTCAAACTCGTTTTTAGAAAAAAAGACATCATCTTCAAATATATAAACAATTTGATCGTCGCACAGCGATTGATTTTCAACAATTTCTTTTAGTAAAAAATAATGGGAAAGAAAGCATCCAACAACTCCGGGTCTCATACTAGGATTATTTTTGTTGCGCAAGTGAGCCAATAGAAGAATAATTGGGTCACGATTCAAATTTCGCATCACTAGATTCTCTTGCAAACATGTGCCATCAACTGCACTAAATCTTTTTATAGTGCTGTTGGCAAGGCTTGTCAATTTTATTTTATCTAAAAACTCGGTCGATCGATCTTCTCTTCGATCCAAATTTATGTAATAAATTAGTGGGTGCAAAGATGGTTTCCAATTCTCAATAAATTGTTGTAGCTCAACTTTATAATTTTCATCATTATATTGTGATAATATGGCCGGAGTTTGAATGATGCGATTGTACGATTCCTCATCAATCTTGATAATTTTTCCTAAAACATTTTGTGGACTATCAAGCAAACTTATTATACGATCTTGATTTATATAATCTAAAATCTTGGTAGAACCCATATATAATGGAATTGTGTGTGCATAGAGACAATTAAAAATTTTTTCGGTAATATATCCATCACTATATGAATTTTCAATAGACAAGACAAATTTATATTCTTGAAGCAAGTTTAATAATTCGGGACTATGATAACAAGAAGAACTCCCCAACTGTGTATCAAACATGCTAATATCATCTATTGTTCCCATATGACTCAAAATATTACGAAACATTTTAACATGCGGGTTTAGTTTGCTACGGTTCATTACCAAACAAAACTTTTTTTGATCAAAAGGAACCATTTTAGTCGGTCGGATAATATTGAAATGATTTTTATAATGATTCATAAATACATGAATCAAGGGAATGGCAATATAATTTTTTGCAATCTCAACATTCGTAATATGATTATAGAAATATATATTCATTTTGGAATTTCCATAACTTCCAAACTTGTTATAATGATTATAATTCTTGTGATGATTGCAATTTTCGACACAAATCATCATGTTGAGTTGATTTGTATTCATTAAGCTTTCATCATCTTGTTGAATGTCCCAAACTGCAATTTGTGCCTCATTTTGTTGTTCTGTGATTTCATAGTTTTTCCCACTAGGAAAAAAGTAATCAAAAAATTTATCCAAACTTTGCATAGAATAATATTTGGTCGGGTTAATCCAATAGTCTTTTATTTTTGGTTCTAAATATAATTTTATTATAGACATTTCTATACTAGATAAATATTTAAGTATTTTTGATTAATAATTATCTTTGAGAATTTGGACAACTGAAAGGTCTCGATTATCGTGATCATCAAACACCTCACCTACAAAATTAAAATCATTGTCATAAGGTGTAGGAAACTTTTGGCAGTAAGACTCAATTTTATAAAAATTAGCATGAATCAATGCATCATTTTTGACTAAAGGATATATTTGAGAGGCTAAGAAATCTTGATCATAACCTTTACTTTTATCTTGTTCTATTTTTTCCATCAACGGTTTCCAAGCAAAATTTAATTTTCTACAACCAAACATTCCTGCTAATATCGGAACTGTATGATAGGGATGATCTCTCATGATATGGAAATTTTTTGTCGATTCTAACCATTTATCAACCGCTATTTTTTCACGAGCACATAATCTTGAATCAGTATCTCTAGACAATACAATATCTACATTTGGATCATCAATTGCTTCAAATCGCCACATCTCTGGTTTATTGGTTTTTAAATCTCCTGTTTTATAAATAATCTTTACATTATGTTCTGATTTTAGTTCATTTATAATATCTTGTGGAACTGTTTCTTTGTGAACATAAAACCAACATTGATAACCGGAATACAATTTTTGTGCAAGTTTTACATTTTTGAGCGCGCCAATTGTGTACATTTTTTTATCACCCCATAAGGAAAAGGATATTACTTTTTTGCTAAAATTAAACAACTGTGACCATTTTTCAAATCTGTCTTGCCATAAACAATTAAAAGTGTATTCTTTTCCTTTTTTGATGAAGTGATCTTTTAGTTGTGGTGTCAAGCTTGCCAACATTTCAACTTCGTTACCTTCTTTAATTTCGAGTCCAATTTTTCCAATCGTTTCTGGTAATCCTGCCACTGGATAATAAAGACAAACGACTCCGCATCGCAACATTTCCATACTTGTAATGCATGAAGTTTCTGGCCAATAACTTGGATATAACCAATATTCACTGAATTGCATTAATTTATACAGTTGAGCGGGAGAACAAGTTCCAACATGATTTATAGTATGATATTTTGATATTATAGTTTTTAATTCTTTTTCAGCATCATCTTTAGGGAATGGATTATAAGATGCAATTCTAAGACTAGCATCTGGGAGCAATTTTAGTATTTCTGGCCACAAAACTAAAAGTCGTTTTAATCCTCTTTCCGAACAAGAAGTATATACAAAACTGTTTGGTATTTTACACGCTTTGTAATCAGGAATGTCAACAATTCCATTGTTAATAATAACAGATTTAGATTCGATCCATGGATATCTTGCCACCATTAGTTCTTTATGCCAATTGGTTAAAAAAACAAAATAATTGATTTTAGAATCATATTTTTGTAATAATTGTGCAGAAGTTAATGAAGAACCATAATTTAGTAAATCAGTATCGTGAGTCCAAATGATTATATTACTTGTTTTTGTTTGAGAAAACGATTCAAAGAAATATATATAGCGAGAAATGACTACAGTATGTAAAGTATTTTTATGTAACCAATTACTCAATTCATTGTAGGGTATATAAGTAACATTATTAATTTTTTCGTAGGCAACATTTCCACTAATATAAATTTCGTAATCGCTTGGAAAGCATTCCGATAGATAAATAACAGCTCGTTCTGAACCGCCAAGACCGTGTTTTAAACTATAAGATTTATTCCATTGCAAAGGGCAATTTCCTGTAAAAAATAATATTTTTTTACTACTGGTTTGGACATTTTTTGGATATTCCTTATCCACAAGGGCTTTATATTTCACATATAGATTCATTATCGTCTCTGGAATGGATAATTTTTTTGCAGCTTTTTCAAAAAGTTCAAAAATATTCATAATTAAAGGTTTTGTAGGCGGAATATTTGATTCTAAAAAAATCATTGCAAACATTTTTAATTGCAAGGTGTAATTTTGCAACTGATCGCATACTAGAAGCATAATATAAGGTAAGCTAAGGGAATATACATTTTGATTAATAAACAATTTGTTCTTGAGTGATAAATCGTTGCGATATTCTGTTTCATAATACTTTTCGATAAATTTATAATATTGAAAAGCCATATCAAATTGTTCCAATATTGTGTAATGTAATATTACATTATAGATTCCTTCCACGCGTTTGTTGTCAAAATGAAAAGTCTGTAGTAAATAATAAACTTGCTTTTCCGTCTCATTTAGTGATTTATAAATTCCTGCAATCTTAAGACAAGATATGTATTTCTCTTGATTCCAATTACCAAGAGTCAAAACTTTTTTATACCATTCTAATGCTTTATCGTGCTTGCCATAATCAGAAAAACTGTTGGCAGTATAAAATGCATATCTATTTTTAATTATATTGTTTTCTTTTTCCGCTTCATAAAAGGCTCTTTCCAAAATTTGTGCATCTTTGAGATACTTTTCAGGATCCTTATTTCGACTTCCTAGTCGACCAGATTCTACAAAATAGTTTCCTTCCAAATTTTCATATTTAATATTGGGTTCACATTCAACCAAATATTCGTGAATGACACTTTCAAACTTCCATTTTTTGTGATTATTAATTAGTAATGGTCGTATATATTTAATTGTATTACCAAAAGTAAAATAATAAGCATCAGCAGTCAATTGCGCTGGCAACTTAAAATCTCCATAGATTGTATCATCAGCGTCAAAAATTAATAAATAGTCCGTCTTATTGAATGCGTATTCCAGGGCAAGAGTTCTATTGTGTGCGAAATCTTTCCACTCATTATTATGCAATTCCCCTCGAATCGCTCGACGCTTAAAAAAGTTTTGAATTAAATCAATCGTATTATCACTAGACCCAGTATCACAAATTACCCAATAATCAATTTGAATTTTATCTAATAATTTAGTCAAAGTTTGCTCAATAATATGAGATTCATCTTTGACAATCATGTTTAAACAAATAGAGCAAGTCATTCCTAATAATTAGAAATATACTTTTTTTAGGTTACAATTAATACTTTTTTTTCAAAAGGTTTTGTTAACTGATCATAATAATTTATTTTCCATTTTGATTCCTGTTTTTGCCATTTATCTGTATGAACCAATAAACCAATCGTATCTTTTGGATGTTGCTGATTAAAATTAAAATCTTGTTTTTTTTGTACTAGTTCGGCTAAAACAAACATGTACTTGTTGTAATCTTTTTTTTTTTTGTCTTTTTTGGAGATTTGTGACAATTGCCATAAATTTTTACACTGATGCAACAATGTTACAGAATTGTACTTTTTTTTAATCAAAAAATCATCCGGCTTTTTTATTATTGAAAATGGCTTGTATGAAATTATATTGATATTTGTGCGATAAACATCCTTATCCTGTTCTTGGAAAAATGTCTCAATCGCAAGACAAGTATTTAGTAAAGCCGGTGGATATAAAACTGTAGTTTTATTACTTGTTTGTTGAATATTACTAAAAGTATCATTATAATCTAAGGGATTCGATGTATTTAACTGATTTTTGATTAATTGAATCAGATTATTCAAAGTAGTATTCTCTTCAATTGAAATTAAATTTTCATAAATTCTAAAATTCTGTATCACTCTTTTTAACAAGAGAATCAAAGAATTCATTGGCTGAATAATTGCAGTTAAATAAGTTACAGTTTCATCGTTTTGTAATAGAATAAAGTAATTTTGAAAATACACAAAATAATCTTGAAATAGTATTGTAAAAAAAATCAAAATATTGTCCAAATCATCAATCCCAATTGCATAAAACATTATATTTTTTGATATTGAATTATACATTTTTGTAAAATATTCAGAATAATTGTTTTTGAACGGCTGGTTAGGATCAAATTTTATAAATTGTTCGGGTAATTGATATATTAAATTACGAAGCTTTACTTGAAGAGAATCAATGTAGGTACTAATTACAGTCGTCATTTTTTTTTTATTTTTTTTAATTCTATAAGTAAGGAAATGAATAATATTTTTGAAAAAAGAGAATTAATGTGTCTAAACAAACCATACTTTAAAATGTCAACAATGTTTTCTCCTAAACAAAATTTGTTCAAACCAGTAAATTATTGTATTGTCAACGATCAATCCTATAAGTTACCTTTGATTAAAACATTTGATGACATGGATAATAAATTTTCTCAAATTTGCATTTTGAATTACAAACTTTTCAATGATTTTGACAAGACTTTTATGCAGATATACAATCCCATTATTAATCAAAAATTTACCCATAAAATTGATAACAATACTTTATTATTACCTTTTGAAATGAAAGCCATCATCACGATTCGCGATTTAGAATGGAACGATTTAAATTATACCGTATCTTTATGCTTTATTCCGAATAAAAATGATGGAAGCTGGTACGATATTGCTGATGGAGCCAAATTTATCCAGGTTGGTATTACCGCGTATGATTTATCTTTTGCTTATGAACAAAAGAAATTTAGCTGTATCACATTTATTGGAGCATTCAATCATCAAACCCAGAATTCGCAACTTATTTTATATGGTGGAGATAAATATCAAGACTTGTTAACTTGGTGTTGTGTTGTTCCGGAACAATCTAAAGAAGAGTCTTGCGAATCCTCTGAAATTTCTCAAAGTTCCCCACAGCAACCAAGAATTGTTTCAAGTTCGCCAAAAATGATAAAAAAAGTGCTTCCACAGCAACCAAGAATTGTTTCAAGTTCGCCAAAAATGATAAAAAAAGTGCTTCCACAGCAACCAAAATCTAAAAAGCTTCCTCCAAAAGAAATTCGGTCTGTCGAGACACCCAAATTTAAGCCAAAACCCCAATTATTGATTCACAAACCCAAAACACAAAAAAAACAAGTCGTCATTCCACAAAAACCTTACCGTCCCGAGGCGCCTGAAGAGATCGGAAAACAATCAATGATTCTTCGACATAAAATTGTCACTCCAAGTGTCACAGAAGCTTTAAAACCCAATTTATCAAGAAAACCAGTTCAAAAACCTTTTATTAAAACAACTGAAATTGACGAAAGCAGAAAACCATCTATGCTTGTACGACAAAAACTCGTGACACCAGAATTATTACCAAATCAAGTTAATTTAGTTAAAAATTCACCACTTGTAGAAAAAAAAGATTTGGCAAGTCTAGTTCAAAATCGCCTTTGGACAAAAGTTAGACGAGCAGAGACAAAACCCTTTATTAGCATGCCTACACAATTTCAATATAATCGTTGAGTTTCATTTTTGGTCAATTAAAAAACTATTTTTTTTAATGATAGAAAAATGTTTCAACAATTATATTTTGGAGAACCTATCAATAATCATTGGGAACTTGTAGAGATTTTAGATCAAAATAATCAATCAACTAATTATTTTGCGGTTCGTTCAGAAATTAAAAATGAAGCAACCGAAAAATGCTTAAAAAAATTGCTTGCTTCCGGTAAAAAAATAATTGGATTGTCTTCGTATCAAGAATTTCCAAAAAAAATATCCAACCCTCACGAACCAAACTACAGTGTACAATTTATAAAAAAGTATGCATCTCAAGTTGTCTTATGGTGTCATTGTTTTCGATATCCAATAGCATATATTCCAAGAACAATTCCATATTTTCTATACAGCGAATCCGATCAATATGCACATACTCCTTTACTGAATGAAAAAGTTGGTACGAAACCAAAACTTTATGATTTTTTTGTAAGCTTGCCACAAGGCGAGTGGAATAGTTATATTCGCGGACTTTCTGTTGCGCAAAAATGGCTTAATTACATGGCGGAACATTTGAATCTCAAAATTTTGGTTTGTGGTACCGGTCGGCGTAAATATTTCTCCTCTAAAATTACAGTCATTGATTTTCAAAAATGGTCTGATTTTATTGATTATATGAATTCTTGTAAATATTTATATTGCTCTTCTATTTATGATGCAAGTCCTCGAATCATTGTAGAAGCTTTGAGCCTAGACATGCCAGTCTTATTGAACAAAAATATATTGGGAGGTTGGAAATACATTCAAGGATCAACAGGAATGTTTTTTGATCCCAATGCAAGTATTGAAAATACTGTAAAAAGTTTTGTAGGTAAACAATATCAACCTATGGAATATAGTAAAGTTCATTTTAATCGACAAAAAAATGCAACATTGTTGGCCGAAAAAGTCAATGAACTTATTTTATAACGGTTCACCATTTGAAATTTGTACCCTATTTTCTTGACTTCTATATTGAGAGATATCAAGAGAATCCTTTTTGGCGACAAAATCACGAATTAAAAAATACAAGGTAATAATGAGTAAAATAATTATAAACAAGCATCCAATTATTTTGACAGTCTTGGACTTCATTTAATAAATAAAAATTTAAATTATGAATAACTTTCACTGCTCGTGTTTGGAAATACACACGGAAGGTAGGGATAGGCTGGATATGCATTTGGATAAGCATAATAAGTTGTACCAGTCGGAGATTTGTTAAAATAAATTACATCGGTCTTCAAGGGAATATAGGGTAAATCCTCTTTTGGTAATGGTAGCAGCTTTCCAGGAGTCAACTCTTTGGTTTGATTAATCACCCAATCTAAGCCCTGATCGGCTTCATTGCGTTGAATTGCAGCCGTCGTATTTTGTTGCGGATGAGGATAGGACTTTGACATTGGTGTATATTTTTTTGGTTCTGTAGACTGATAATTTTCACGCATTCCAGTATTGCAGTAGGTTACATCCGAAGGAGGATTTTTGCAATAAGTACAGTCTGGTGTATTATAAAACCAACTTTGATTTTCATAAGCCTCGCGATAAGCTTTAGGAATCGGAAAACCATTTATTTTATTACATTGGTCATTGGACATTTTTTATTAAAAAAATTATTTTAATTATTACTTTACAATTCTAAAAATTATCGTACCATTTCGTCGAATAATTTTGATTAAATCATTGCGTTGATAGAAATAATATCGGGCAACGGCATCTGTTTTCAACATGAAGGGTAGAGTATTTCCATATTTTTCGCGTATTACTTTACCTTCAGTATAGGACATTTTTTCGTGTACACAAAAATATTTAAACTTTGTCAAGTCATATTGCAATTCTTTCAAAAGAAATAATTCAATGTGAAACTTGTACAAATTATCGAGAACTTTTTTCGTACTACTGGTCATTATATTTTGATAAATAATGATTCCGTGCTTGTATTTTTCCTTTTCCATTAGGTTTATGAATTCTTTGATTCCATCAATATTGAGTTTATCAAATTCAAAACACCATACAATAATTTTTTGATTATCGGTATTGGCATAAATTAGATAGGCGTCATCTTTTTTTCGTAGAAACACATACCCACGATTTAACATCATTAATTGCAAATTTTCTTGCGCCTTTTCCCACATTGAATTATTCATCTTTTAATGATTTATAGACGATGCAAATTTGCATCATTTTTTCCACGATCGATTTAAAAAATATGTCTTATTTGTATAAATGAATAACATTGATATTTTATGGATTCATAATTTTTTATTAATCAAGTATAATAAGAATGAAATAGCAGGCGAAAACAAGGAATACGAACATTGGAAAAGTCTATACGAGTCGGTGAAAGAACAAAAGACAACTTCGAATGACGTTATTCAAGATATTGAAAAAAAAATGAAGGAGGTTGAAAACAAGCAAGATATGGAGCAATTTAGTTTTTATTTGATTCAAGCCATTCCTTTATTGGACCAGTACAAAAGCTTGCAAAAAAAGCAAAGCAAAATTTACTTCATGTCCCCCAAGGATAATTGCGATGCGGATAATACAGTTGACACACGAACACGCATGATTACGATTTTGAAAAATTATTTTCATTTGGTACAAACTTATTTTCCTGATGATTATCGAATTAATGAATGGGATAAAATCAGATCAACCATTGAGACTTCACAAACGGAAACAAAGACGAGTAGCAAGACCAAATGCCAAGTTTGTAACAGTGATTTTAGCAATTTTACGATTTACGAAAATCACTTTGTTTGCGAAAAATGTGGCTGCGTCTCTACAACCACACATAGCAACATATCTTACAAAGATATTGACAGGGTAAACATAAGCAGCAAATATACTTATGATCGGAGGACCCATTTCAGGGACTGTATCAACCAGTACCAGGGAAAACAAAACGCAAGTATATCCAAAAATGTGTATGATTCATTAACACAACACTTTGTCTCCCACGGAATTGTACCTGAAAATTATGCTTCCCAGTCAAAAGAAGTCGCTTTTAAAGATGTAACCAAGGAGCATATATTATTGTTTTTGCGTGAAATCAAACAGACCAAACACTACGAGGATGTCGTATTGATTCACCATCAATTGACCGGTAAAGCTGCCCCAGACATTAGTCACTTGGAAAATGTTTTACTAAATGACTTTGATATATTGGTAGAAACTTATGACCGCAAATTCAAAAACTCTGAACGCAAAAATTTTATTAATACTCAGTATGTCTTGTTTCAGCTTTTAAAAAGACATCGATTCCCTTGTCGCAAAGAAGATTTTAATATGCTCAAGACAGTAGACCGCAAGTATTTTCACGATCAAATATGCAGTGAATTATTTAGTGATATTGGGTGGAGTTTTACAGCACTGTTTTAAAGGTGGTTTTTAGTTTCAATATGATGTTTATATTGAAATTTGGGCTTTATTTGAATCGAAAGCTAATCTCGGCATTGGAATCATGTTCGAATCAGAACTTTGTTCTGTTGATCGCCTGGTCAAAATTTATAATCGCATGTCGATCGTTTCCCGATTCGTTTTAGTATGTTGCATTATAATTTTCTTAATTGTTGTAATTGTTTTTCTAATTGTCGTATGCGTTGTGGATTGGTAAATTCATAGTTTTCAACATTATCTAAAAATCGTTCCAATTTTGCACGGCGTTGTAATAATTTCTGTCTCGTTGGAGCAGGAAGTGGAGGTGCTGAAGGTTGAACAATATATCCAGGATTTATTGGTGGTGTTTTTTGAATTTTTTTAGATTGTTGAGGAGGCTTTTCAATATCTTTAGCAATCAAAGAATATATATTCATTACATATAAAAGATCAAATGATTTATCAGGTGGTCGTTCACCGGTTAATTGATGAAGTACCGTGATACCTTGATTATCCTCATATATAAATTTTGCTTTAGAATATGCGGAGCGATATTGAGTATGGTTGAATAATAAATCAAAACCATCATAAAGTAATCCTAGTACTAGAATCATATCTGACATACATCTGATAGGATCTGTAAAAGAAATATTTTGAGAACAAATACAAGAAAGCTGATTATGATAATTTAAAGTTGGTTGATATGTTTTTAATTTTTGAGTTCGACCTTCTGGACGAGTTCCGAAATTAATACTGTCATAATTTACGTCAATTCCTTGTGGATATAAAATATGATTTGTCAATATTGTATGTAATTCTGTATTCGGAATTTGTTCAAATTGTTTAAATTTTTGGTTTGTAATGGCAATTCGTGATAAAATGTCTTTTGATTCACGACTAGATCCAATAAAATTCGGAAAAAGCTGTTGACAATTTTCAATAAAAATTTTTTTAAAATCAATATAATTTGGTAAATGATCGAATTGCGTGGTGTTTAAAAATCCGGGAAACCAACTTCTTCCAGGTATTGTTACAGTCGCACTTTTTAAAAGACGAGTTCGAAATTGTTGACGTTGTGTTTGCTTAGTCATAATTTGTTTTACTCTTTGTTCAATATCAAAAACTCCTTCAAGTTCTTGTCTTGAACTACCAATGTCTAAATTTTTAATCATATCTGGATTGTGGAGAGCCATTTCACGGTATTGACGTCTTCGATCCATATTTTTCCAAGGTTCTAATATAATCATCCTATAAGTAACATTTTCGTGATCAGAATTTACTCCCTGTGAACATATCAAAATTGCACCACTTGTTTTATAAGTTGAATAAGAATCAGACTTTATAAACCAACCACGAATATCATCGTCGGTAGCAATCTTGAATGAAGGTCGACCGGAAGTGCTTACATTATAATCAACCATAAAAATTGGTAGTTTGATCCTTGAAGAACTAATATCTACAGATAAGGTCATTTATTTGCAAAGAAAAAAAATTTTTCATTTATTTTAATGTTTACCCATCAAAACAACAAAAAATGATTTACATTTATCTTGAATCCACTAGTCGATTAAAATGCAAGGTAAGAAAATAATTGTTGTAGGTTGCAGTATATCTGGTGGATTATTTGCTAGAAGAATATTGCAATTACATCCAAACGCCAATATTACAATATATGAAAAAATGGGAGCCGATCAAATCAGTAAACATTGGACTCAACCTGTGAATGGCGCAGCACTTAATATTAATCCAAATGGAATGTCGACCATTAAAAAATACGATATTGATTTATACAATCAATTAAACGCAATGGCCAATCCACGTCTTCATGTCAAAGCAGTCTCGATGAGTAGTCGCATCACCAAGCCATTGTTTTGCGTCAATATGCTAGACTATGCCAACGATCCAGGAATTATTATTCGATGGAATGATATAATCAAATTAATACGAAAACCTTTGGAGAACTATATTTGTTATGATTGCGCCGTTATACATTATACACACTCCAATGGAAAGTTTGTGTTGATTATTCAACATCAGGATGAATTTTTCACGGATGATTGTGATATCTTGATTGCTGCAGATGGAAGATTTAGCAAAATTCGAGAAATCTACCAAAAACCACATGTTGTTCAACACAATGTCGTCAACTTTCGATTACTCGTTCCCAATACAACCATTCATTCTTTTGGTGATTTGACTTTGTATTATAATGATCAAAACGAAAAACTAGCAAGAATGGGTGTTGCCCTTGTCAAACCTACGGAATATCTAAATGAAGAATCGATTTATATTTTTGGAAATTTCCAAGTCGACCCCGATTTTGATAAAACGGCGTGGACGAGACAAGATTTTATTCGATTGTATCATAACGACCAACTTACCAAACATGGTCAAATACTTGTCGATATAATTCTTGCTAATTTTGATACGATTCATTGGGCACGATTCCAAAGTACCGATACTTGCTTGAAATCGCTACAACACGAGTTGTATTTCTTAGGCGATGCTGCTCATGCGTTTCCGCCATCCCTTGGACAAGGTGCAACACTTGCCATTGTAGATGCATATTTTGTTGCCAACAGACTCTTCCAAAGCTCATTGGATTTAGAACAACATTACCAGCGTGCACAACATATCAAACATTGTAGTGAAATTGCCGCACAACACTTGATTAACAATGATTTAGATATGGAAGTCGATATGTGGAACGATAAACAATGGCTAGAAAAAATGCGTCAAATATGGTGCATTTGAATCTTTTTGAAAATTTTATTTTCCAACCAATAAACATGATTGAATGGATCTTCTTGATTATTATCATTATTTACCTCGTAATAATTTCGTTTTTTATTTTCCAAACCAAAGGAAAGCAATATGAACTCTTTGAATACAATTACAATGATTTATGTTTAGGAAATATTAATGATAATTGTCCCAACAATGCCAATGGAAATTTCTATTGTTTAATAAAATGGAAAACGATGAAAAACCATTATTTGAGCAGTATTTCCATTAATGAAACAAGTAAAGACAATTATTATACGGAGAATTATTGGATCACGATTTTGGATCAAAAAACAAATACAACGGTTGGATCTGTTCGCTGGTCTTATTTATATTACCAAGAAAGTGCAAACCCTGACAAAATTAAAACAACCGTACCTTATTTAAAATCCTATGTTTCGGCAGCAAGTGGTTTGTTGAACAACTTGCAAAATTGTAAAATTATAACAGATTTTAAAAAAGATGTGCGAAAAGTACACTTTTTTTCGGATCATGCTCAAAATAAATCATTAATGCAAATTTTTAATTCATCAATGAATAAATGATAATTTTTTGGATCATGTTTATTATCATCACAATATATACAATTGTTATTTCTGTATATTTTTTTCAACCAACAAAAAAACATTATCAACTCTTTGAATATAAATATGACGATTTATGTATTGGTGTCATTAAAGATAACTGCCCCAACAATGCGAATCAAAATTATTATAATTTGATATCTTGTAAAACAATGAGCAAGGATAACTTGGGTAGTGTATACATAAGTAAAACAAGTACAGACAATTATTATACTCTAAATTTTTGGATTACAATTTTGGATAAAAAAACAAATGTAACCGTTGGAACTTTGCGATGGTCCACCCTTTACTTTCAAAATACACGAGATGAAAAAGATGTGTTCAAAACAACAGTCCCATTTGTGAGCTCGTATATAAGTGCTGCAAGTGGTGTTTTAGAAAATTTGCTCAATTGTAAAGTTATTATCGACTTTAGAAAAAATATTCGTAAAATTCATATATTTTCAAAACACTATTCGGAAAAAAATATAAAAAAAATCATAAGAGGCTATCCTGGAGATTTAAAAGTTTAAGTAAAAATAACAAAAATGCAGAGTGTTCCAATGGATCCGTCCAAAAAATTTTATAATGTGTATACAAATCCTTTTAATTATTTTGCCTATGAAAGAGTATATCAAGGTCATACCTACACACCCAAACCAAATTCTCAACTACTCTGTTTGCACAAAAATGTTCCAGAATTTTTGGAACGACCTATTTTGTATTTCTTGTATTTGCCCAAATTATTCTAAGCTTTTCATCTTCGAACGACTTTACCGGATTCGAGTATAGTTAAATTTAGCTTAACTATACCTTTTACTTGTGTTGTCGAATAATTAAAAATACAATCATTGGATTGATTAAAAATGGTTAGACTAGTTATCGGATCAACTTGGTTGTATGTACCAGATATTACATGTTGAGCAATCTGAGAAGTGTTGGGATAAATATAATACTTTTTGACAATTCCAGAATTTAACAAGACAACAATAATAAATCTACTGGAATTCTGATTATGAATATTAATTGATTTGATATAATTAGGTTCGATCATTTCCTATAAAATGAAAATTTTAAAAAACTTTTCAAATAAAAATGAATGTCTACACAATGAGAGGTCATTCCTGCGATACAACCAAATATTATAAAGTACCAAAAGGCTGTATTTATATAACAGCAATGAATCACGGGCAGCAACTTTGGACAACTGATGAACATGATCCCACCAAAAAATTTTTACATTTATTTTCTTCCAATGCGGAAATATTGAGAAATCCTCTTTTACACAAAACACAATTGCGGGAGGTTTTTGGGGAAAAAGTGCAAATTTATTATGCAGACTCTCCAGACCCTTTCTACAGAAAATATCCAAATTGTCTATATAAACCATTGCTAGATTGGAAATTTGATACCAAAAATGTGTTTGAAAAATCTGGATTGTTTCAACTAGGTAATGTTCCCCATCATTATGCAGGTGAAATACTCAATACGAAAAATAATTTGACCCCAAAACATGTAAAATTTATTTACGACAATTCTATATTTCCTAGACTCGATACCATTCTTGGATCGACAAACTTTCCGATTCGTTATGAAACTTTTAAAGAAGGTATACTCCAAAACTATGAGATTAGTCAAAGAGAACTATTCAAATTATATCCAGGAATTTATTATAATTTTACTTGTAGAGACCCGTGTACAGTTTAAATTCAAAATCAATATCCACCTTTCTGTTACAATTATCTCCATTATTTAAGATACTTAAATCCTAATTTACCAATGAAGTTACTTTCTATCCTTCAAAGTCTATGATGTTTTCGTTTGTTCCAGGGTTTACTACTATAGCTTCTTGCTTCGGTCGACTCCAAAGCATCGATACAGTCTGTGCACGCTTTGGCACAAGTTTTGCAATGAGCGTGATCATGGGATTCACAGATAACAGCACAGTGCATACAGGCCGCTTGCACGGCTTCCATTAATTCTTTTTTGAGAGCGTTTCCAGTTTCAGGCAACACTTCGTGACATTTAGTTTGACAACATGTCAAAAGAGCACTACATAACATCATGCACACTTCGCATGTAGAAGCGCATTCTGTATTTCCTGATACCATGCAAGAGTTTTTACACTTACGGCAAGCTTGGATACATTTTTCAAGGGCTTTGGTACAAGCGGTTTCGGATTGTTGTTGCATTTGCATTTTTTTATTTACGGAATAATAAAAAAAATTTAAAATCCAGGTTTTGGAACTTTGGGTACTGGATTTTCATTATATGTTGCCCAATCAAAAGTACTATAGGGCAAGTACCAATAGGCTTTTGGATTTATTGTTGGCGAGGGCACCTCTGGATAAGTGTCAGGCAAAGTATAATTATAAAAGGGGCAATTTGGAGGACTTGGTTGTGGACCAAGCAAATAAAAAGGTGCATTGGCAACATATCGTCCATCCGTTTGGAAAACCGGAGGAATGGTTCCTTGATTTTGGGTACGACTGGCTGAATTAAAATGAATATTTTTTTGGGTCGCATATTTAGTGCCTGCGAAATTCATCGCCCATCCGTAAACAGGTTGAAGAAATTGATCACTTTCGCTCATTTTTTACAATTAATATTATTCTTTTTCCAACAATTTTTTTACATCTTTTCTAAAATTAACAATTGTGACATCATATTTAGTAATTAGCGATCCTACACGGTGTTCATCATAGACATGTTTCAACATTTGAACATCTTCATCAATCGTTTTTATCATTAATATACGAGTTATCCAGTCTCCAATAAAATCAAATATTTTGAAATAAGGATCTAGCCAAAAATTTCTATAAATTTTCCAATAAAGCAATGTTTGATTTCCAGAAATTGGAATCGAACGAGTAAAGACCGTCTTAATAATATCACCCGCAAAGACTCGAGTAATGGTATTGGTCGGCAAATGGTATTCATTTTGAACAATGACACGAGGAGCGCCTCCAACTTTGGTTGATATGGTATTTTCGTTGGGTAAGTAATGAAATTGTGTTTGAAAGGACGAGTTTCCGAGCCGTTTTGTTTTAATATCGGATGGTAAAGGTGATACGCGACTTCCAAAAGAATGTACATAAGAAATGTGTAACATGTCGAGAAGATTTTCACAGACTGTCAAGTAATTATTATTTACAATACGATAACCGTCAACACCTCGAAAATTTGAATCATATTCTTCGGGTGGGTAAAAAATATCGGGTATGGGTTCGTCAGTTGTCGGTTTGAAAAATAAAAAGTCCTTGTTCTTAATTGTAGGAAACAATGGCAAATTAATTCGTGACCGAAACTTTTTTGGATTTTTTACTGGATTAGGAATTTTACAAAATTGGCCATCACAAAACTCAAACCCATGATATCCGCACTGCAAGTTACCTTCATCATTAATGACTCCTTTTGCACCTAACGAAGCTCCTTGATGAGGGCAAATATCACTGTGCACAATATAGGTATCATTTGATTTTTGATAACAAACATAAGGCGTATCCATAAATGTAATCTTGTGGATCTTCTTTTTAATTAATTCTTGGGTAGGGATTAATGGATACCAAAAAGGTAATGCATTATTATTATTATTCAAAAGAAAACTTGCTACATTTTTCAATAAAAAACCCAACCCTAAAAATATCAACTGACGACCATACATTTCTATATAAAAATATTTTTTTATTTTTCTTCTACATTTTTTAAAAATTGAAGTTTGTTTAGATACTTGTTGAGTAGCAAAAATGAATTATCCTAATTTATTCATGTATTTTGTATCGATTATTTTAATGATTTTCACAATATTGCAGTTTTTGATACTATCGGGATTTAGCGCCAAACTAGTCTCGATGAACGAGTTTTTTACTCACGGAAATCAATTTTTTATTGATATGGACAAGTTGATTGTCAAACTGAATAATTTTTCGCTGCCAAAACCACAACCATTTAGTATGCTCCGCGCGTAGGCATTTTTGGCAATATTTTTAGCGGATCTTTTCGCTTTTGTGAACAAATTCTTGATATTTCGTTACGATCCATTTCTTCCCAAGTTGTTGGCGTTTTCGAGGACACGCGTTTAAAAGGTCTGCAAACCGGGTACTGAGATGGATTTTGTGTTGTTTGACGACCACATTTGACAAGCTTTTGTGGCGGCTGGGATTGACATATATTGATCCATACTTGTTCAAACCAACGATCGAGTCCGGTGGCAGTTTTATCAACTTTACCAATCCTTTTGGCGGCCGCTTTGTTTGCCTTTTTGGCGTGATATTGTGCATCATCAGAATAACGACCACCTCGATCTTTGTAAGTCTTGACGAGGCGAGAAGAGGCATAAATACCCCATCGAGTACCTTTTGCGTCAAGTTCAGCGTGTATTTGTTGTTTTATTTTGCCATAGAGTTGTTTGTCTAATACATTATCGGGAATTGGACTCATTTATTGG
>Ga0164295_10000755_pt1 | contig 26954 bp, 23 predicted proteins | sample GEODES006metaG_FD_111798 | JGI IMG/M metagenome (GOLD analysis project Ga0164295, IMG submission 111798) | Oligotrophic lake water microbial communities from Sparkling Lake, Wisconsin, USA - GEODES006 metaG | ecosystem: Environmental > Aquatic > Freshwater > Lake | place: USA: Sparkling Lake... | reverse complement strand
TTCAATGCCTCAAAACCAGCCAGCCAAAGGCCAGCAAAGATGCTGTCATGTAAACCAATCCCGGCGTGGCTGCGGCCAGCCAAGGCGACCAGGCGTTCAAGTTGCCAATGAAGCCAAATAAGTTATTGAGCAAAATGAAACTCAAGCCGATGATGACGCCCAAAAAAACCATGCTGTTCATCGGCGTATTGCGCAGGTGCAAGTAGCCAAAGGGCAAAGACAAAACCACCATCACCAAACAGCTGATCGGGTAGAACACCTTTTTCCAAAAGTCAATTTCATAGCGTTGCGAAGCTTGGCCGTTTTGATTCAGGTGCTGAATGTAGTTGAACAAGTCAAATGTCGCCATGCGCTCGGGCTTGAGCAAAGCCACCGACACCATTTCTTCAGTCAGGTTGTTTGGCCAGTTGTAGCTGTCAACCAGTTCTCGCTTGATATTGCGGTTCGAGCTGTCCAAGGGCTTGAAGCTGTCGGTACGTACCGAGCGCAACAGCCAGGATTGCCCGTCCGGCGAGAAGGAACCTTGGGCGGCCATCATCATGCCGGTCAAGCGACCTTTGTCATCGAACTGAAAAATACGCACACCAGCCAACTGCCCGTCGTTGCCGAGTGCGGCCACATTCACCACACTGGAGTGGTCATCCTGAGACTCTTTCAACCAAGCCCCGGATGCGCCATGGCTGATGGTCACGCCCAAATATTTGGCTTTGAGCAACTGGCCTTGGCGGCTGGCAGCCGGCGACAGGTAGTCACCCACGGCAAACGTGAACACCACAAACACCAGCCCCAACTCCAGCAACAACCGCAGCGCCTTAAACGGCCCCAAGCCACTGGTGCGCAAAATGGTGAATTCCGAGCTTTGCGCTAAACGGGCCATGACAAACACGGTGCCAATCAAGACGGTGATGGGCATCAACTCGTAAACGTGGTTGGGGACTTGCAGCACCACGAACATCAAGGCGTGTCTCATGCCGTAGGCGCCTTCAGGGCCATGACCAATGCGTTTGAGTTCCTCCACCAGATCGAAGAAAAAGAACAATCCGACAAAACCCAAGGTTGCAAAACTCACCTTGCTCAGGATCTCCTGGTACATCATGCGGCGCAGCGTATTCATGCGGACTGCCCTTGCGCGAGGTTCAGGCGCCGACGGGTTTTGAAGATCAGGCCTTGTTGAGAGCGCCAAATCAGAATCAGACATGCCAAAACGAAAACCGGCAAGTGCAGCCAGAGCAGCATCTCAGACATACCGAGCTTGCCCACCACCACCCAGTTGCGGCTCATGTTGACGAAGTTGTAATAGGTAAAAAAACTGACCAAACTCATCATCAACGAACCCGAACGCCCGCTTCTTGGATTGATGAAAGGGATGCCAATGGCCAACAGCAGCAAATTGAAGGCGGCCACGATCATGCCGATGCGCCAGGTCAATTCACCTTGGTGCAAAAGCGTTGGATTGGCCAACAAGACTTGTGGTTGTTTGGACTGGGCATCTTCCAAGCTGGCTTGCATTGGTTTGGTGTCAACCAAGGATGCGTAAGTGCCAAATTCAATCACCTTGAATTCATTTTTTTCGGGATTGATCTCAATCCGTTGGCCGTTGTTAAGCACCAAGTAACGGTTGTCTGAGCGGGTTTCTACGGTGCCAGTTTGCGAACTGACGATGGTTTGGGTATTGTTTTCCTGTGACAGGATAAAAATACGGTTGCCTTGACCTTGGTTAGCACTGGATTTATCGATGAAAAAAACCCGCTTGCCGTCGGCTGATTCTTGAAAAATGCCGGGTTGTATGCGTTCTAAATCGCCACGTTTTTCGAACTTATCGCGAACTTCACTGATTTGTTGATTGGCCCAAGGCCAAGCAAACAATGACAGCCCGCCAATCGCCAACAGCCAGGGCAGGGCGAACAACAGTGCCGGACGAATCAGGCGCAAGGTACTTAAACCGCTGGCTTGCCAAATCACCATTTCGCTATCGCTGTACATGCGGGACATGGTGGAAACGGTGGCAACGTACAAACTCAGTGTCAGCAGGGAATGGAGGTTGCTCAGCATGGTGAAGCCCAACACCAACCCCACATCTTGCGGGCTGATGCGGCCAAACGAGGCATCACCGAAAGTGCGAATCAGCCAAACCGTCAACACGATGGTCGTCAAGACCACCAAGGTTGCCCAGAAATAGCGGGACAACTCGTTGCGGATGGAGGAATGGAATAACATACAAAGCAATTGAAAAGGCTGATTATGAACTTGGAACTTCAGACCCTCTCTTGGGCGCAGGCGGCATCCTTCAAAACCGATGCTTTGGTGATTTTGGTCTCGAAATCTTCGCAAGTACAAACCGGCCTGATCGCCAATATGCTGGCGCAAGCGGAAAAGTCGGGTGATTTTTCTTCTGTCGCCGGTCAATGCATGTTGTGGTGGAAGCCGCCTGGCCTCAAAGCCCTGCGATTGGTGCTGGTAGGTGTTGGCGAAGGCCGTGCCTCTGACGTGCGGTCTGGCGTCACAGCGGCGATCAACGCTTTGAAGAAATCCAAAGCCACCGGCGTCACGGTCTGTTTGACAGCCGACCAAGCCGACCACCTGGTGGTGGCCGCCCAGGCCGCGGCAGACGCCACCTATGTGTATACCGCCACCAAGCCCAGCGCTAAAGCACTCAGCATTGCCAAAGTCGTATTGGGCGTGCCTGATGCAGGCCGGGCTCAATCTGATTTCGCGGTGGCTCAAGCCCAAGTCGCAGGCGTGGCATTGGCCCGCGAATGGGGCAACCGTCCCGCCAACCATGCCACCCCCAACCATCTGGCGCAAGCCGCCAAGCAATTGGCCAAACATCCCCGCATCAGCTGCGACGTTTTAGGCTTGAAAGAGGTCGAGCGTCTGGGCATGGGTTCCTTTGCCGCCGTAGCCCAAGCCTCGGCGCAACCACTGCGCTTCATCGTGCTGCACTACAAAGGCGCTTTAGCCGCCCAAGCACCAGTGGTTTTGGTCGGCAAAGGCATTACTTTTGACACCGGTGGCATTTCCTTGAAGCCCGGCCCCGGCATGGACGAAATGAAATTCGACATGTGCGGCGCGGCCAGCGTTTTGGGAACCTTCGAGGCCTTGGCCCATTTAAAACCCGACTTGAATGTGGTGGGCCTGATTCCCGCTTGCGAAAACATGCCGGGCGGCAAAGCCTTGAAGCCCGGTGACGTGGTCACCAGCATGAGCGGCCAAACCATTGAAATCTTGAATACCGACGCCGAAGGCCGTTTGGTCTTGTGCGATGCGCTGACCTACGCCAAGCGCTTTAAACCCCGGGCTGTCATTGACATCGCCACACTCACGGGGGCATGCGTGATCGCCTTGGGCCATTTGCGCAGTGGCTTGTATGCCTCGGACGAAAACCTGGCCACGCAACTCTTGGCCGCCGGCGAGCAAAGCCTGGACTTGTGCTGGCGCATGCCTTTGGACGATGAATATGCGGAAGGTTTGAAATCGAATTTTGCCGATGTGGCCAATGTGGCTGACCGTTCCGCAGGCTCAGTCACCGCAGCTAAATTCTTGCAGCGCTTCACCAAAGACTACCCTTGGGCGCATCTCGACATCGCTGGTTCAGCATGGAAAAGCGGGGCCGCCAAGGGCGCCACAGGACGGCCCGTGCCCTCTTTGTTGGCCTACCTGTTGGCCCTCACGCCGACAGACAAGCCACGAAAAACCGCCAAGCCGGCTGCCAAACGCCGTTGATTGGTTGGGCCAACCGATGACAGAGATCGCTTTTCATTTCAACGCACCCGACAAAATCAAGTACGCCTGTCGCTTGTTGCGCAAAGCCTGCAGCCAATCGGCCCAAGTGGTTGTCATGGGTTCAGGTGAGTTGATGTCGGCCTTGGATGATGCTTTGTGGACCTTTTCACCCTCGGCCTTTGTGCCGCATTGCATGGCCACTGATGATGACGACACCTTGCGCCAAACCCCCGTGGTGTTGGGCCAGGGCGCGCAGGTGCCTGAGGGCTTGCCGCACCACCAAGTGCTGCTGAATTTGGGCTCAAGCATGCTCACGGGCTTTGAAACTTTTGAAAAAGTGATTGAAGTGGTGACCCTTGAAGAACAAGACCGCGCCATGGCCCGTTTGCGTTGGATGCATTATGCTGATCGTGGCTACGCCTTGGTTCGTCACGACCTTCGCTTGAAGGCTTAAATCATGCGCAAGCCACCCATTCCCAAGTCACCGGTGCCCATGCTGACCGAGGTGGTGCAGGTGAATGGCAGTCTTCGGCCCGCTGTGATGCCTTGGACACCATCAGCCCCCAAAAAAGAGACAGGACAGCCAACCCATGCGCATTTGATGGCCTTGGCGTCCGAAGATGAGTTGCTGGCTGACAAGGTGATTGCACGGGTTCAAAAACAATTGGCATTGATGTTGCCCGAGATGATGCGTACGGCGGTGGACGAGGTCATGAATGAACAACTGGCCGAGATCATCAAAGCCGAATCTTCACCACCGACTTGAGGGGTGACTTGCAAAGCATGCTGAGGATGAAGGTGTATTATTTGGTTTCTATTTTTTGACTTAACTCAACCTCTGGAGCGCACTTTGAAACTTCAAACGACATTAGCTGCGGTATTGATTGCCGCATCCGTTCAAGCCATGGCCCAAGATGTGGTCAAGATTGGTCATGTTGGCCCCCTCAGCGGCGCCATCGCTCACTTGGGCAAGGACAATGAAAATGGTGCGCGTTTGGCCATTGAGGAACTCAATGCCAAAGGCCTGTCCATTGGTGGCAAAAAAGTGAAGTTCGAATTGCTGGCTGAAGACGATGCAGCCGACCCCAAGCAAGGCACAGCAGCAGCTCAAAAACTGGTCGACCAAAAAGTCAATGGCGTGGTGGGCCATTTGAATTCTGGCACATCCATTCCCGCCTCAAAAATCTACAGTGATGCGGGCATTCCTCAAATATCACCATCTTCTACCAACCCTAAACTCACCCGCCAAGGCTACAAAACCACTTTTCGTGTGGTGGCCGACGATGTGCATCTCGGCGGCACACTGGGTCGATTTGCCATCAAGGATTTGAAGGCCAAAACTTTTGCAGTGATTGACGACCGAACCGCCTACGGGCAGGGCGTGGCCGACGAATTTGCCAAGGCAGCCACGGCAGCTGGGGGCACACAAGTCGGCCGCGAATTCACCACCGACAAAGCCACGGACTTCACGGCAATCTTGACCACTCTCAAAGGCAAAAAGCCTGATGTCGTTTTCTTTGGCGGCATGGACGCGGTGGCCGGCCCCATGATCAAACAAATGAAATCCCTCAGCTTAAATGCCAAGTTCATGGGTGGTGACGGCATTTGCACGGGTGAAATGGTCAAGCTGGCCGGCGACAGCATGGCCGACAACCAGGTGTTCTGTGCCGAAGCGGGGGGCATTGAAGAAAAAGACGCGGCTGCATTTAAAGCCAAGTTCAAAAAACGTTTTGAGACTGATGTGCAGCTTTATGCGCCCTATGTTTATGACGCGGTGAATGTGATGGCGGCAGCGATGGTGAAAGCCAATTCAGCTGATCCGGCCAAATACCTGCCTGTATTGGCGAAAACAACTGGCTACAAAGGGGTGACAGGTGACATCGCATTCGATGAAAAAGGCGACATCAAAAACGGCGCCTTGACTTTATTCACCTTTAAAGCGGGCAAACGCGATTTGATCAAGATCGTTCGTTAATGCGTCACAAGTTGCAACGACCAGGTGGTTTTTTGCCAAGATAAAACCTCCTGTTGCAACAAATGACTTGACTGCGGGAACCGCTGCGCCCAAAGCGGTTCCAACCTCAACTCAAAGCAGCGCGGCACCTGACTTGAAACGCTCAGGTGCATGCCTTCAAATTGCGGCTCTCTTCTGGCGTGACACAAAATCACGGCCAAACGCAGGCTGAGCAATTGGAAAATGAAGTAGACATCCTCGAAATCGATGTCCAGCTTGCGCAACTTCCCCTTGTGACCCAGCACCAACAGGCTCAAGCGATGCAATTCCTGCATCACAAAGCCAGGGGTATCTGTGTTTTCCAAAATATAAGCACCGTGTTTGTGTGCATCGGTATGAGAAATTTGTGTGCCAATTTCATGCAGCTGGGCGGCCCAATGCAACTTTTTCAAATGCCTGATCGAAGCTTGCTCATCATGATTCGCTGACTGAAGTTGCTTGAGAAATGCGCATGCCACTTGGCTTACGCGTTGGGCTTGCAGGGGATCGGCGTTAAATGTTTTTTGTATACCTTCAACCGTGACGGCGCGGACGTCTTTCTGCTCGTCTTCGCGCTCAATCAAGTCGTACAAAAGGCCATGACGCAGTGCGCCAGGGGTAACCTTCAAGGTTTCAATTTCAAATAAATCCATCACCGCACTCAAAACACTCAAGCCACCGCCAATGACCGCCTTGCGGTCCTCGCGCAGTCCTTCCAGCCTCAGTTTGTCAATGTGTCCGATTTGAATCAGATGCTCTTTGAGCCAGTTAATGCCCTTGCGGGAGATCACATCTGCTGGCCAGCCAGCCGCTTCCAATGCTTCGGCCACGGCACCAGCTGTGCCAGACGAGCCATACGCCACATCCCAAGATTTTTTGGGAAACACCGCCACCGCTTCATCCATGATGGCCTTGGCAGCCACTTCAGCTTTGTGAAAGGCGTGGGACGTGAGTTCGCCGGTGGCAAAGTACTTCATGCTCGATGCCACGCTGCCGACGCGGTAGGACTCCAGAACCTCCGATTGCTTGCCTTGTCCCAAGATGCACTCGGTTGAGCGACCACCAATGTCGATGATGAGCCGACGTTCAGCTGAAATGGGCAGAAGATGCGAAACGCCTTGGTAAATCAAGCGAGCCTCTTCACGGCCAGAAACGACTTCAATGGGGAAGCCTAAAATTTTCTGCCCTTTGTCCAAAAATGCTTTTCGATTGCGGGCTTCTCGAAGGGTTTGAGTGGCCACAACCCGAACCTGGCTGGCTTTGAAGCCCGCCAGTCGCTCGGCAAATCGGGATAGGCAGTCCCAACCTCGCTCCATGGCGGCCGCACTCAGGTTGCGGTCGTCATCCAAGCCGTTGCCTTGGCGAACGGCTTCCTTCAAGTATTCGATACGCTGAATCAGGCCATGGCTGTAGCGACAAATTTCGAGACGAAAACTATTAGAGCCAAGGTCGATGGCTGCCAGCAAAGTTTCGTTTTTCATAGGGGCAGGGCGTTCTTTGAGATCTTTCTCAGGATAACAATGCAATGCTTATTATTAATGACGGGCGTAGTCAGCTCAAAACACATGACCATCATATGACGCTAATATGACTGAAAAATGAATGTCTGGACCTTGACCTAAAGACTGGACATGAAACTGTCACATTCCCACATTAGATTAAAGAAGTTCATCTATTTGCCGCAAATCGTGGTTGGTTTCTTCCCTCTTAAGGAGTATTCATGAAATTTGTTCAAAGTGCGATGTTGGGTCTTGGTGCGGTCTTGCTGGCTGGTGCCGTGCAAGCGCAAGAGATTACTGGCGCAGGTGCGACTTTCCCTTTCCCTATTTATTCCAAGTGGGCTGAAGCCTACAAAGAGGTCTCAGGTGTTGGTATGAATTACCAATCCATTGGCTCATCGGGTGGCCTCAAGCAAATTCGCGCCAAGACAGTGACTTTTGGCGCTACTGATGCGCCAGTTGGAGGCGCTGACTTGGACAAAGACGCCATGATTCAGTTCCCAGCCATCATCGGTGGAACCGTGCCAGTGATCAACTTGGCTGGCTTCAAGCCTGGCGAATTGCGTGTCACAGGGCCAGTTTTGGCTGAAATGTTCATGGGCAAGATCAGCAAGTGGAACGATCCCAAATTTGCAGCTTTGAACCCTGGCAAAAACCTGCCTGACGAAACCATCACGATCGTGCACCGCGCAGACGCTTCGGGCACCACATTCAACTGGACCGATTACCTGTCTGCTGTCAGCAAAGACTGGGCTGACACAGTTGGTAAAGGCGCTGCTGTGAAATGGCCTGCACCAACTTCAGTCGGCGGTAAGGGCAATGAAGGCGTGGCAGCAAATGTCAACCGCATCAAAGGTGCCTTGGGCTATGTTGAATACGCTTACGTGAAAAAGAACAAAATGAATTTCATGCAAGTGCAAAACGCCAATGGCAAGTATGTCAGCCCTGACGACTTGACATTTGCTGCAGCTGCTGCTGGTGCCGATTGGTTCAGCGTGCCTGGCATGGGTGTGTCCATGGTGAACGCCAAGGGCGACACCAGCTGGCCCATTTCAACCGCTTCGTTCATTGTGATGTTCAAAAGCCCAACAGACAAAGCAGCATCTGATGCAGCTTTGAAGTTTTTTGATTGGTCATTCAAGAATGGCAAGAAAATGGCCGCAGAACTTGACTATGTGCCATTGCCTGATGCTTTGACCGATCAAATTCGCAGCAAAGTTTGGACTCAGATTCAAAAGTAACTTGATTGATTCGACGGTTGGTTGGCGGTTGTAGGACCGCCAACCCTCTTTTGATTGATTTGAAATTCATATTGAAAGAGACAAGCATGCATACGACATTTCCCACAGAAACGCACCCCATGACGACTTCTATCAGCAAAATAAATTTCGATGCAGTAGGTAGACGTCAGCGTTTTCAAGATGCCATCTTTCATCGCTTAACGCAAGTTTTTTCATTGCTGGTTTTGCTGGCTTTGGTTGGCATCATCATCTCCTTGTTAATCAACGCATGGCCAACATTTCAAAAATTTGGATTCAAATTCATTTGGTATGTCGAGTGGGACATCATCAATGAAGAGTTTGGGGCGGCCATTGCCATTGTCGGCACGCTGGCTAGCGCTGGTATCGCCATGCTGTTTGCAGTTCCACTGGCCTTTGGAATTGCGGTTTTTCTGACAGAAACGTGCCCCGTTTGGCTTCGCCGACCCTTGGGCACAGCCATTGAACTTTTGGCTGCTGTTCCGTCGATCATTTATGGAATGTTCGGCTTGTTTGTGTTCGCGCCTTTATTTGCCGACTACATTCAAATGCCCCTGCGTGACCTGATGGCCGGAATGCCCATCGTCGGCACCTTGTTTAGTGGGGCGGTCAACGGCATGGGCATCTTGGCTGCCGGTGTTGTGTTGGCGTTCATGGTGTTGCCTTTTGTGGCAGCAGTCATGCGCGTTGTGTTTGAAATTACACCCTCCATATTGCGCGAGTCTGCCTACGGTTTGGGTTGCACAACTTGGGAGGTGGTGCGCAAAATCGTGCTCCCCTACACCCAAAAGGGCGTCATTGGCGGTGTGATGTTGGGACTGGGTCGCGCGCTTGGTGAAACCATGGCTGTCACTTTCGTGATCGGCAACGCCAACCGCATGCCAACTTCGCTTTTCTCCCCCGGTACATCGATCGCATCAACCCTCGCAAATGAATTTGGTGAAGCAGCTGATCTGCATATTTCATCCTTATTTGCTTTGGGCTTCATGTTGTTCATCATCACATTTGTGGTTTTGGCGTTTGCCAAAATGATGATCAATAGAGCTGAAAAGGCAAAGGGGTTTTAACGTGACGAACAACATGGACTTGAATATTTACCGTCGTCGTCGACTGGCTAATTTTTGGGGTTTATTGACCTCGATGCTGGCCATGGCCATCGGTTTAGCGGTTCTTTTCTGGATTCTCTTTGTGCTTTTTTCAAACGGCTTTGCCTCTTTGGACTGGAACATGTTCACCAAAGACACTCCTGCGCCAGGTACCGAGGGTGGGGGATTACGCAATGCCATCGTCGGAAGCTTGATGATTGTTGGCCTGACTGTCTTGGTGGCAACCCCGGTAGGGATCTTGGCAGGTATCTATATGGCCGAATATGGCGACACAAGCTTTACGGCCAACACCACCAGGTTTGTTACCGACATCATGTTGTCTGCACCATCCATCGTGATTGGCTTATTTGTATACGCTATAGCGGTTGCAACGCTTGGCACTTTTTCTGGGTACGCTGGAAGTTTGGCTCTCACATTGATTGCCATACCGGTTGTGATGCGCACCACTGAAAACATGTTGCGCTTGGTGCCGGGAAGTCTGCGTGAAGCTGCTTTTGCTCTAGGCGCGCCGCGTTGGAAGGTTTCCCTATCAGTCACGTTGCGTGCTGCTAAAAATGGCGTCATCACCGGTTTGCTGTTGGCCGTTGCCCGCATCAGTGGTGAAACAGCACCACTCTTGTTTACAGCGTTGAATAACCAATTTTTCAATTCAGACATGGGTTCTCCCATGGCCAATTTGCCCGTGGTCATTTTCCAATATGCCATGAGCCCTTATGACAATTGGATCCGACTGGCTTGGGGCGGGGCATTGCTGGTCACCATGGCTGTTTTACTGCTCAACATCATGGCTCGAATCTTTTTCCGCAATAAAGAGGTCGGCTGATCTTGCCAAAACCATTCACAACCCCCCTACAAATCACTCAGGAAATTTATGGCTGACACTGCGCCCAAAAATGCCATCGAGGTTAAAAATCTTGACTTCTACTATGGCAAGTTTCAAGGTTTGAAAAAAATCAATCTCAATATTCAAGAGAATGCGGTCACCGCCTTCATTGGCCCTTCTGGATGTGGCAAATCAACCTTGCTCAGAACCCTCAATCGCATGTACAGCCTCTATCCAGGTCAGCATGCAGAGGGCGAGATCCTGTTTTATGGTCGTAATATTTTGGACAAGTCCCAAGATTTGAACTTGCTTCGGGCTCAAATCGGTATGGTTTTTCAAAAACCAACGCCTTTTCCAATGTCCATCTATGACAACATTGCTTTTGGCATTCGGTTGTATGAAAACTTGGCGCGGAGTGAAATGGACGACAGGGTTGAGTCCGCTTTGCAAAAAGCGGCCATTTGGAATGAAGTGAAAGACAAACTCGGACAAAGTGGACTGTCGCTCTCAGGTGGCCAACAGCAAAGGCTATGCATTGCCAGAACAGTCGCCGTCAGACCCAAAGTGATCTTGTTAGACGAACCGACTTCAGCCTTGGATCCTATTTCAACGTCCAAAGTTGAAGAATTGATCAACGAGCTAAAAAAAGAGTACACAGTCGCTATCGTGACCCACAATATGCAGCAAGCCGCTCGTGTTTCTGATTTCACTGCGTACATGTATTTGGGTGATATGGTTGAATTTGGTGTCACTGAACAGATTTTTTTCAAGCCTCAGCGGAAAGAGACTGAGGATTACATCACTGGCCGATTTGGTTGATCATTTTTTTACTTGAAGGATTCTCATGCCTGATAAACACCTGTCATCACAATTTGACCTTGAGTTAAACAATGTTTCGTCACGGTTGATGGAGATGGGCGGTTTGGTTGAATCTCAAATTCAGCAAGCAATTTACGCACTGTCACTTTTTGTTGTTGATGTCGCTGACCAAGTGATTGCGACTGAAAAGCGTGTGAACGCCATGGAAGTTGAAATTGACAGAGATATTTCCAGCATTATTTCCAGACGACAACCAACCGCCAATGACTTGCGTTTATTGATTGCCCTTTCAAAGGCGACTGCCAACTTGGAACGCGCGGGCGATGAGGCAAACAAGATTGCACGCATGGTCAAATCCATGGCATCCAGTGGAATTTACAAATCTTTGCCTTCATCCGAATTGCGTAAAAGTTCTGAGCTGGCTAGTGGTTTGATTCGCAAATCGCTAGATGCGTTTGCGCGACTCGATACAAGCACGGCGTTGACCATCATGAAAGAAGATGAATTGATTGACAAAGAGTTTGATGGCTTTGTTCGAATACTCATTACTTACATGATGGAAGATCCCCGCGCCATCACGCCAAGTTTGGATTTGTTGTTTGTTGCGAAAGCGCTGGAGCGCATCGGAGACCACGCCAAAAACATTGCTGAACTCATCATCTATATCGTCAAAGGTGAAGATATTCGGCATGCCAGTATGGAACATATTGAGTCGACTCTTCAATAAATCAGCAATATGCGTCACATGCCCCGAGTGTTGATTGTTGAAGATGAGGCAGCGATTGCCGAGTTAATTTCTGTTAATTTGAAGCACAATGGTTTATCGCCCATTTGGGCTGAAGATGGTGAAAGTGCTCAGCGTGAAATTGACGCGGTGTTGCCTGACGTTATCTTGCTAGATTGGATGTTGCCAGGACAACATGGTGTTGTTTGGGCGCGGAAATGGCGCAGTGATGCGCGAACCAAATCCATACCAATCTTGATGTTGACCGCCAAAAGCGAGGAGCATGACAAGGTTTCAGGCCTGGATGCCGGCGCTGATGATTACATCACCAAGCCTTTTTCCACCCAAGAATTGTTGGCCAGAATACGTTCTGTATTGCGTCGCCGAGCCCCAGAGCAGGCTGAAGACAGTGTGACCATGGGACAACTTCATTTGGATGGTGCAACCCACCGCGTGTCATTCAAAGGTCTGGCGCTTAAATTAGGTCCGACTGAATTTAAGTTGTTGAATTTCTTCATGCATCACGCCGAACGCGTTCACTCCAGAGCACAATTGCTAGACAAAGTCTGGGGCGATCATGTATTTATTGAGGAAAGAACGGTCGATGTCCACGTCAAGCGACTTCGTGAAGCGCTGGGTGATGCTGGCATCATGGTTGAAACTGTTCGTGGTGCCGGCTATCGTTTCACAAGCAAAGAATCGATTTGACGCGCCATGATTGTTGAGCGCGTATTCGGTTTTTTAATTACTGTCACGCTCGCAGGAATTCTCGGTTTTTTTGTTCTTTTTGAGGGGCGCTCGTTCACTGGGGCCCTCACAGGCATGTTGGTCGCAGCTGTTGCCATACACCTGATGGATTTGGTACGAGCGCATTCATTTTTTTGCTGGCTTCGCGCTGAGGACCATGACACAGACAGTTTTAATTCTGGCTATTGGCAAGAGGCTGCTGCGCGTGTGCGCAAGATCATCAAACTCAAAGATCAAACCCGTATTGCCAGTGAAGACAGTTTGCGCCATTTTTTGGCTGCCATCCAAGCGTCTCCAAATGGTGTGTTGCTGTTGGATCCCGAGTTCCGCATCCAATGGTGCAACCAAACAGCAGCACAGCATCTAGGCATCGATCCACGACTGGACTCCCAGCAACTGATTGGTAATTTATTGAGAAACCCAGTCTTCAGCACCTATGTTCATACCAAGGCTTTTGAAGCGGAGGTCATTATTGAAGGTCGTTTGCACCGGGTAGACCGACCTCACAAAGTAGGGATTCAAATTTTTCCTTATGGTGATGGCCGCATGCTTTTGTTATCGAGGGACGTTACTTCGATTGAGCAGGCTGAGGTGATGCGACGTGATTTCGTCGCCAACGTATCCCATGAAATTCGCACGCCATTGACAGTTCTTTTAGGTTTTGTCGAAACCCTTCAAACCTTGAAACTCACTGCGAATGAACAAGGCAATTATTTGGAGCTCATGGGACGACAAGCATTGCGTATGAAATCATTGGTTGAAGACTTGCTCACGTTGTCCAAGCTTGAAGGTAGTCCATTTCCTAGTTTGCACGATTGGTCATCCTTGACTGAAATCACCAATCAATGTGAGGAAGATGCGCGTGGATTGATGAAGGTGTTGAAACACGAAAAAGATCCATCTCATTTGCTCATATTTGAAACTGACGAAAGGCTCAAGGATGCTGAATTGGCTGGAGCCAGCAATGAACTGGCCAGTGCGTTCAACAATCTCATCAGCAATGCACTTCGTTACACCCCCCCTGGTGGAAAAATCTGGGTGAAATGGACCATGCTTGATGATGGTGCGAGATTCAGTGTTGAGGATTCTGGCCCAGGCATCAGTGAAGAACATTTGCCCCGACTGTCAGAGCGTTTTTACCGCATTGACAGAAGTCGTTCAAGGGAGACCGGAGGAACGGGCTTGGGTTTGGCAATTGTCAAACACGTGATCCAACGTCACGGTGGACAACTCAAAATAGAAAGCAAATCGAATCAAGGTTCGAAGTTCAGCCTGTGGATTCCTGGTACGCGATTGAAACTCGCCCAAGCGGTTGATTAAATCGCGTTTACAGGCGGCGTTAGTTGCTTCATGTGGTATCGAATCAGCCACATTAAACTGACTGCGACCAAGACCAAGCCAAAAATGCTCATTAACCAAAAAGCGGCTGCTGAGGCCATGGCTGGGAAAGGACCAATTCCATGGTAAGCCAGTTGAAAACCACCGGCCAAGCCCACACCCCATAAAACGAAGCTGTAAACAAAGGCAGGTGCCAAGGTCACTTTGAAGCTTCGCAAGACGAAAAAACACAGTGTTTGCAGCGCATCCACCAGATGGTAGAAGCCAATCAAAATCAATAATTGTGCAGCCATTTTTGCCACAGCGCCATCTTTGGAGTAAAGGTTGGCCAAGGGTTCATGAAACAGCCAAAGTAAGGATGACAAACAAAAAGCCACGACCATGGTGATTTGAAAACCGATACGCATGGCTTGTTTCATCTGCTCAAATTGTGCTGCGCCTTTCCAATAACTGATGCGTGCGCTAATTGCAATTGAAAAAGACAAAGGAAACATGTAGAGCAACGCCGCCATGTTGGTGGCAACCTGATGGCTGGCAGCCGCGGTATCACCCAGCCTGGAAATGAACAAAGCCATCAGGGTGAAAGAAGTGACTTCCACTGTCACGCTTAATCCATTGGGAAGGCCCAAGCGGCACATACTCAAAAGTTCTTTGGTATTTGGTTTTTCTAATGGTTGCCAGATGGCGCAAGCCGAATAGGTTCCATTATTTTTCAAAAGCCAAAGTGCAATTGCCATCATGCTGAAATTGACGATGACTGTGGCCAGAGCGCAGCCTGTCAATCCCATAGCCGGCCAAGATGAAAAGCCAAAAGTCAATGCAATCGACAAAGGTATTTTCAGAAGTAGCGCCATCAGTTGAATCGCTGTGACCAACTTAGGCTTACCCAAACTTTGGCTCAGTGAACTGAATAGTCTGAAAAACAGTGCCGGTGGTAACGCCAAGGCCAGTATGGATAAATAGGTGGTGGATTGCGCTTGTAAATGGATGGGCACGCCGGTCCATTGCAAAAGAAACTGAGGCGATAACAGCAATACCCCCCCCAGTAATGTCAGGCCCATCCAGAGATAGAGCGATTGCCGAAAAACGACACCCAATTGAGCATGGTTTTTGGCCCCGTGCAATTCTGCAAAGATGGGAAGCAATGCCTGCACAATGCCCAATAAAGCCACATAGACCGTGATGTAAATGGCCGCACTGACTGACAAAATGGCCAAGGCTTGAGGGTCGTAACGACCTGCTATCACCGTATCTGCCACACCAAAACTAACCACGGCCAATTGGCCTACCAATACAGTCAGGGCATGTTTAAAGATGATCGATTTTTCAGACATTGCTCAGAGCGGCTTCCTTTGGAAGATCACAATTTCTTCGTATTTATCTGCTGGACGTCTAGAGACGAAGGCCAGTGTCCATTCTGGAGGCAATTGAACTGTATTTTGCTGAAGCCAACTCCGCCGCGTCATTAACCAATGGCAATCAGTGGATGACTGGTTGGGCAAGGGAAGAAATTGAAATTTCCCGTGGTAGCTCAATCCGGCAATTTGATTTCGTTCAAGACCTTGTGCATAAACGCAACGAGGTTGTTCCATCAAGTTGGTCAACTCTTGAGCCCAAGGTCTGTAGCTCAGTGCGCGGTCCAAGATCGGCAACCACAAAGTCATGAGCAACACCCAACACAAGGTGGCGCCACTGGCTGGCAGCACCAAACTTTTCCAAATAGCGCTGGGATGTCTACCAATTCGCCAGTGTACTAATTTCATCCAAACTGTGGTGACCATCAAGGCCACACCAAAGCGCAAGGCATCGAAGTTGTGAATGAATCCTGGCACCAAGCGTTCGACATTAAGAGCGGGTTGTGAAGGGATGCCTGTTTGCAAGGACAACCAAACAATCCAAACGATCAAGGCACAACCGCTGAAAAACAGCAGTGTGAACCAGTCGATCAGTGCGGCCACACTTCGACTGAGGGTCGGCAGTGCAAATGCAGCCAACGCGGCCAAGCTTGGAAGTGCCAGCAGTAAAGTTTTTTCAGGCGCACTGGTTAACAAACTGGCCAAGATGGTGATGACGCACATAAAGAGCGGAAAAATTAAATGTTGGCTCCAAACTTGCATGCCCCAGTGTCCCCGCCAACGCCACAACGTCCAAGCCGCCAAGGGCCACGCAGGCCATAAAAACCACATCAATAATTCAGCTTTTTGTCGCCATTGTGTAGTCAATTCATGGATGGGCAAGACAGGCCATTGCCAAAGGTCCAGTCGCAAAATAAGGATCGCTATGACACACAAGGAGAGCATCATCATCAAGATTTGCTGTGCTTTGGCCTGGGGATGTTTGAACCATAAAAATACACTCCCAATTCCAAGAATAAGAGCCATGCTTGGCGCGCCGCTCAAGGTCATTAAAACTAATCCGCAACTCCATGCGATCAAGGCTTTGATGGGGAAGTACGCTAAGCTGCATGCACCTGCGAACAATGCGGCCGCACCATAAAGCTGCATGGCCATGGGCGTGGTTTCATGACTGGGGAGTGCCAAACCCAAACAAGCTAAATAAGCCAGTAATCCTGCATCTGCCAATGACCTTGCATAGTCTTTGGGTTGTGCTTCTCCGCCAAAAGCAAACGCCACAGGTTGTGCCTGTGGGTTTCTGGCCAATTGATAAATACCATTCCAAATCAAGCGCATGCTCAACAAAGACAGCAAACTAAATGGAATGCGAACAGCAACTTCGGGTTGCAACCATCCTTGTGTCCATTGAATGCTCCACGCACCCAGCCAATAAGGCAAATAGGCTTTGAATTCCGGCGCCAAACCAGCCAGTTGCAAATCGAAATAGCTGGAATGATTTTGGGAGAGCGACCACATATAGCCGAAAGAAGCCACATCAATTCGTTTCCAAGGGTCATGCCCGGAGAGGCCAGCCAAGACGTAAAGCAGGCAAATGCAGATCAGCGCGATTCGCGGAAAACGTCGAACCGCTTGCTGCGAAATCAATACAGGTGAGGGCGTATTCACAAGTCAGAGTTTGTCATATGCATGATGCTGGCCTGACGAAAAAAAAGCAGCCTGACGGCTGCTTTTCGTTGTCAGCGGCCAATCACTTGGCGGCTGTTTTTCCATACTTGTTGCGGAAGCGTTCAACACGTCCACCCATGGTGTCCACAGATTTTTGTGTGCCAGTGTAGAAAGGGTGAGATTCACTTGAGGTGTCCAACTTGTACAAGGGCAGTTCACGCCCATCATCCATCTTGATGGTTTCTTTTGTATTGGCACAGGTACGTGTTACAAATTTGAAACCATTTGACAAGTCTTGAAAACATACTTCCCGGTAAGCGGGGTGAATGCCATCTTTCATTTTTTATTCCTTTTTCAATTCGGTAGCCACAAGAGCCAATCTCTTGCACTTTTCGTAACCCGACATTATGCCCTATTGACCAACTCAACCACCTCGGCGCATCAGATCAAAGAAATCGACGTTGGTTTTGGTTGCTTTCATGTTTTTCAACATCAATTCCATGGATTCAATTTCATCCAAATTATAAATAAATTGTCTTAATATCCTTGTTTTTTGGAGAATTTCAGGAGCTAATAAGAGTTCTTCACGGCGTGTGCCACTGCGATTCAACTGAATAGCAGGGAAGACGCGTTTCTCGTAGAGGCGGCGGTCAAGGTGAATCTCACAATTGCCAGTGCCTTTGAATTCTTCAAAGATCACTTCATCCATGCGGCTACCGGTGTCGATCAAAGCGGTCGCAATGATGGTGAGCGAACCGCCTTCTTCTACTTTGCGGGCTGCGCCGAAGAAGCGCTTAGGCCGCTGTAGCGCATTGGCGTCAACGCCACCCGTTAGAACTTTGCCAGAACTGGGCACCACGTTGTTGTAGGCTCGCGCCAAACGAGTGATGGAGTCAAGCAAGATGATGACGTCTTTTTTCAGTTCAACCAATCGTTTCGCGCGTTCAATCACCATTTCGGCCACGTGCACATGGCGTGCAGCAGGCTCATCGAATGTGGAGGCGATCACCTCTGCCTTCACGGAACGCTGCATTTCTGTAACCTCTTCTGGACGCTCATCGACCAGCAAAACCATCATGTGGCTTTCGGGATAGTTGGCCGCGATAGCGTGGGCTATGTGTTGCATCATCACGGTTTTGCCGCTTTTGGGTGGAGCAACCAACAAGGCGCGCTGGCCTTTGCCTATAGGCGCAATTATGTCGATGATGCGACCTGTGATGTTTTCCTCGCCCTTGATGTCCTGCTCAAGTTTCATGTGCTCGCGGGGAAAAAGTGGCGTCAGGTTCTCAAACATCACTTTGTGTTTGTTGTTCTCCGGCAAGTCACCGTTGACCTGATCGAGTTTTGTCAGTGCGAAGTAGCGCTCGCCGTCTTTGGGGATGCGCACTTCACCTTCAATCATGTCGCCTGTATGCAAATTAAATCGGCGCACTTGGCTGGGGCTGATGTAAATGTCATCAGTGCTGGCGGTATAACTGGTGTCCGGGCTACGCAAAAAACCAAAGCCATCAGGCAATATTTCCAATACGCCGTCTGCAAAAACTTGCTCACCAGCACGCGCCCGTTTTTTGATGATGGCAAACATCAATTCTTGCTTGCGCATGCGACCAGTGTTCTCAATTTCGAGTTCTTCGGCTTGCTTTAAAACTTCAGACACATGGAGTGCTTTGAGTTCGTTCAGATGCATAGGGATACTCCAGTAGGGAGTTGAGTCAGAAGAGGGGGGAGGTGTGAGCGGGCAGCCTGCAAGGAAAACAGGTGCTTTGCAAAACAGCCCAAGTCAGCTGATTTGCAAAAGAGTCGAATTATGACAGGAAAAAAAGTTGAGTTAAGAAGCCAGTTGTTGGTCAATGAACTCGGTCAATTGCGCCTTACTCAGAGAACCAACCTTGGTTGCAGCAAGTTGCCCGTCTTTGAACAGCATTAAAGTGGGTATTCCACGGATACCAAATTTAGCTGGGATGTCGCGGTTTTCATCAACGTTCATTTTGGTGATCTGCAATTGACCCGAGTATGTCGTGGCTGCTTCGTCAAGGACAGGAGCGATCATTTTGCAGGGGCCGCACCACTCCGCCCAAAAATCAACCAAAACCGGCTGTTTGGCATTCAATACAGTTGCTTCGAAGGATGCATCAGAAATATGTTGGATGAGATCGCTTGCCATCAGGAGTCCTTGGTTTTTTTGAATTCTAAAGCCAATTCGAGCAGGCCACTTTGTCCCTTTGAGCCCCCAGGTTCTTCCATAGAATGCTCGCATGTTTGTTCATTTGCGCCTCCATACTGAATTTTCTGTTGCTGATGGAACCTGTCGTATTGATGAAGTCATTCAGGCAGCCAAAGCAGATGGGCAAGTCGCGCTGGCCATCACCGACTTGAACAATCTATTTGGCACGGTCAAGTTTTACTCGGCTTGTCGGCATGCGGGTATCAAGCCTTTGATTGGTGCTGAGGTTTCTGTGCTGTTACCCGGTGAGGATTCGGGGACAGAGCCCGCCAAAATCTTACTATTGGTTCAAAACAATACGGGCTATCTCAATCTTTGTGAGTTACTTACGAAGCTTTGGACCCAGGACGCGGGGCGAACGCAAAATGCCCTTGATTGGCGCTGGCTTGAGAGCGAGATGTCGGCAGGTTTGGTGGCTTTGTCAGGGGCTCAACAAGGCCCGCTTGGCCCACTCTTGCTGGCCGGAAATCAGGTTCGCGCACATTCTTTGGCGGCCAAGTTAAGTGCGCTCTTTCCCAACCGATTTTTTATTGAATTGCAACGTGCTGGGAGGGTGGACGACGAACGCTACATCAGTTCAGCCGTCGAGTTGGCGCAAAGCATGGGTTTGCCTTTGGTGGCCACCCATCCGGTGCAATACATCCATGAAGAAGACTTTGAAGCACATGAAGCGCGCGTGTGCATTTCGCAAGGCGAGATTCTAGGCAACCCGAAAAGACCCAAGCGATTCACCCGTCAGCAATATTTCCTTAGCGCACAACAAATGGTGGCGTTGTTTGCAGATTTGCCCTCTGCGGTGGCCAATGCCAATGCAATTGCTGTGCGTTGCAACCTCAGCTTGACACTGGGAAAACCACAACTACCTGCTTTCCCAACGCCATTGGTCAACGGCAAACCAGTGCCCACTGATGACTATTTCAGGTCAGTTTCATTTCAAGGTCTTGAGAGTCGACTACTGCATTTGTATCCCGACGACAAACTGCGGCAAGAAAAGCGTGTCATTTATGAAGATCGGTTGAATTTCGAAATCGAAACGATTTTGAAAATGGGTTTTCCGGGCTACTTTTTAATCGTAAGTGATTTCATCAATTGGGCGAAGAACAATGGATGTCCCGTTGGACCGGGGCGTGGTTCTGGTGCAGGGTCATTGGTTGCCTACGCTTTGAAGATCACCGACCTGGATCCTCTGCGGTACAACTTACTGTTTGAACGTTTCCTGAATCCAGAACGGGTATCCATGCCCGACTTTGACATCGACTTTTGTCAAACCAATCGGGACAGGGTGATTGATTATGTGAAGAACCAATATGGGCGCGAAGCGGTGAGCCAAATCGTCACCTTTGGCACCATGGCCGCGCGGGCGGCCATTCGAGATGTGGGTCGCACCTTAGACATGAGCTATCCATTTTGTGAAGGACTTTCCAAGCTGATCCCAAATAAGCCAGGGCAGCACATGACCATTGCCATTGCGCTTGAACAAGAGCCGCAACTGGCACAACGCTTGGCGCAAGAAGATGAGGTCAAAATTTTGTTGAATTTGGCCCAAAAACTTGAAGGACTGACACGAAATGTGGGCATGCATGCTGGGGGGGTATTGATTGCCCCGGGCAAGCTCACAGATTTTTGTCCTTTGTACCAACAGCCCGGCAGCCCCGCCGCGGTCAGCCAATTTGATAAGGATGATGTGGAATCCATTGGCTTGGTAAAGTTTGACTTCTTGGGCTTGGCCACCTTGACAATTTTAGAAATGGCCAAGGATTTCATCGTCCAACGGCATCCAGCACAAGCGAGCTTCGCCTATGAAGACATCCCCTTGGATGATGCGCTGACATATAAATTGTTTTCTGACGGCAAAACAGAAGCCGTGTTTCAATTTGAAAGTCGTGGCATGCAAGCAATGTTGCGCGATGCAAAGCCTACCCGCTTGGAAGATTTGATTGTTTTAAATGCCCTGTTTCGCCCAGGCCCTATGAGTTTGATCCCCAGTTTTGTCGCGCGTAAACATGGTCGTGAGACGGTGCAATACCCTCATCCACTGGCTGAGCCTATCTTGGCTGAAACCTACGGGATCATGGTCTACCAAGAGCAGGTAATGCAAACGGCCCAAGTGCTCGGCGGATATTCATTGGGCGGCGCCGATTTGCTGCGTCGTGCCATGGGTAAGAAAAAAGCAGAGGAAATGGCGCTACATCGAACTATTTTTCGAGAGGGAGCGTCGAAGAACAACATTGCAACTGAGCAAGCTGACTCGATTTTCGATTTGATGGAAGAGTTTGCGGGCTACGGCTTCAACAAATCTCATGCGGCAGCCTATTCGCTATTGGCCTATCACACGGCTTGGATCAAGGTCCATTTCACCGCCGAGTTTTTTTGCGCCAATATGACCGTCGAAATGGATGACACCGATAAGTTGAAGATCCTGTTTGATGACGCCAAAGACATGGGCATCCAATTTGACCGACCAGACATCAATACCGGCATATATGCATTCATCCCAGTTTCTGAAAACAGAATCCGTTATGGACTCGGAGCCATCAAGGGTACCGGTCAATCAGCCATCGAGGCGATCTGTGAGGCACGCGAAAACGGCGGTGATTTCCACAGCTTATTTGATTTTTGTGCCCGAGTCGACCGTACGCGCATGAATAAACGCTCCGTCGAGGCTTTGGTGAAAGCCGGGGCATTTGATGGACTCTGGGAAAATCGCGCGGAACTGCTGGCATCTGTCAGTTTGGCTTTTGATTACGCGCAAACACAAGCGGATCATGCCCACCAAGTTGGGCTCTTTGACCTGGGGGATGTTCACGGCTCGAGCAAAAATGAACCAACGCTGACACAGGCACTTGCCTGGGGTGTTCGTGAAAAGCTAACGCATGAAAAAATGGCAATTGGATTTCATTTTTCTGGGCATTTGTTTGAAGAAACACAAACCGAAGTGCGGCAGTTTCTCAAGACACGAATTGCAGACTTGAAGGAAAGTAAAGAGCCTCAATGGGTTGGTGGGATTGTGCGCGGCGAACGGTCTTTGAATACAACCAAAGGGCGATTGAACATTTTTGAGCTTGATGACATGAGTTCATCAGTTGAAGTCAGCGCAGATGATGCTGTCTTTTTAAGGCACAAGAATCTCATCAAAGAAGACTCGTTGATTGTTGCTCGGGTTAAGGTGCAAGTTGATCGACGCAATGGAGGGCTTCGCTTAGGCTTGTTAGAAGCAATGGATTTGACGCAAGCTCGATGTCGTTTTGGCAAATACCTGCAATTGGATGTTGAAGAGGAGTTGCCAGATGTTGGTGCTTTGATTAAAAAATACCCTCCACGAATTGAAAGCAATTCCAACTCAGAAACGCAAATGCAACTGGCTATCCGCTTGCAATTGCATCGCAGGCAAAACACCGTGGAGCTTCAATTGGGTGCAAATGCTTCTTTTTATCCATCTGATGCCGCGTTGAATATGATTTCAACGCAGACCAGCATTCGACTTTGCCAGATCGTCTACGATTAACCTCATGTTTTTCAATATACCAACATTAATGACCTGGACGCGTATCGTCGCTATTCCTTTGCTGGTTTGGGTTTACCAGTGGCCAGTTGATATGCCGATGCGAAACTTGATTGCTACCCTCATGTTCATCATTTTTGCCCTGACTGATTGGGCGGATGGTTACTTGGCCAGAAAACTCAATCAAACATCTGCGTTTGGTGCTTTTTTAGATCCTGTGGCCGATAAGATTTTGGTTTGTGCAAGTTTGCTGGTATTGGTTGATTTGGGTCGTGTCGACGTCATTGTTGCTTTGCTGATCATTGGCCGCGAAATCGCCATCTCTTCTTTGCGTGAATGGATGGCACAGATTGGTGCGCATAAAAGCATGGCCGTCCATATGTTGGGCAAGGTGAAAACAACCGTCCAGATGGTGGCCATACCTTTTTTACTCCTCGACACCAATTTGGGTTGGGGCATTGACACTGGTCAGTGGGGACGCATCTTGATCTGGGTTGCTGCGGTATTGACTGTATGGTCCATGGTTTATTACCTTCGCAAGGCCATACCCTTCATCAAAGAAAATGCCAAATGATCTTGTGGCTCAGCAATGAAAGCCGATAAAACCTACTAGAATAGCTCCGCACTTACCGAGAGTTGTTGGATAAGCAAAGCCTTGAATCGAAAATTCAATCACCTGATTCAAGTTTTTTTATCTTTCCAATTTCTTTGTTTTAGGTGCAAAAAAATCTGAATTTAACAACCTGGTAATCACACCTGATGTCAAGGGGACCTTTGTGAATAAAACTGAACTGATCGAACACATTGCTGCACACGCCGATATTTCCAAAGCAGCGGCCACACGTGCATTGGAATCAACTATCGATGCCGTCAAAGCCACCCTCAAAAAAGGCGGCTCAGTGTCGCTCGTCGGCTTTGGCACTTTCGAGGTGACCAAGCGTGCTGCTCGCAATGGCCGTAATCCTGCCACTGGTGCGCCTATCAAAATCAAAGCGGCCAAAGTGCCTAAGTTTCGCCCAGGTAAAGCATTGAAAGATGCACTGAACTGAGCTGCGGATAAGGTGGGGTGCTTAGCTCAGTTGGTAGAGCGGCGCCCTTACAAGGCGTAGGTCGGCGGTTCGAGACCGTCAGCACCCACCACCCACTCTAAGGCGAACAATGGTTCGCCTTTTCTTTTTCACTAAAGAGTCATCCTATGTTTGAATTTATTCGTACACACAAAAAAATCATGCAAATTTTGCTGATTATTTTGATTTTTCCTTCCTTTGTGTTGTTTGGCATTGATGGCTATGATCGTTTTCAAGACGGGGGCGAGACAGTTGCAACCATCGATGGCATCAATATTTCAAAGGAAGAGTGGGAGCAAGCACACAAGGTAGAAATCGACCGTATGCGTGCGTCCATGCCTGGTGTCGATTCAAGCATGTTTGATACGCCAGCGATGAAATACGGGGTGTTAGAAAGATTGGTGCAGTCCAAAGTCCTTGAGGTCACTGCAAAAAAGCTGAACCTCTCAATATCAGACAGTCGGGTTGCCCAAACTATTTCCGAGATGCAAGCATTGGCGTCGCTAAAAAAACCTGATGGCAGCTTGGACATCGAAAAGTACAAGCAATTATTGGCAGCTCAAGGTATGTCTCCTGAAATTTTTGAAAATCGGATGCGCAGCGACTTGTCAGTGCGACAAGTTGTCAATGGCGTCACCCAAAGTACCGTTACTTTTCCTTCGCAAGTTGATGTGGCCATGAAGGCATTCAAGCAACAGCGAGAGATTCAAGTGGCCATTTTTTCTGCTTCAGACTATTTGGACAAAGCCCAGCCCACTGATGAAGAGCTCAAAGCCTACTTCAGCAAGCATGCTGAAGAATACAAATCAATCGAAACAGCAGATATTGAATTTGTCACACTTGATCTGGCCTCGATCGAGAAAACCATCAATGTGACCGAAGCCGAACTGAAGGCCTATTTCGATCAAAATCAAGCGGCCTTGAGTCAAAAAGAAGAGCGACGAGCCAGTCATATCCTGATCAATGCGGGTAAAGATGTTAGCGCTGCTGATCGTGCCAAAGCCAAAACCAAGGCCGTTGAACTTTTAAACCAATTGCGACAAAAACCAGAGCAATTTGCCGAATTGGCTAAACAAAATTCGCAAGATGCAGGTTCTGCTCCAAAGGGTGGCGATTTGGATTTCTTTGCAAAAGGCTCCATGGTGAAGCCTTTTGAAGATGCGGCATTTGCCCTGAAGAAAGGCGACATCAGTGAAGTCGTTGAATCCGAGTTTGGATATCACATCATTCGATTGACTGATATCAAAACTGTAGCTGGTGCGAACTTTCAACAAGTTCGTGCGCAACTGGAATCGGATTTGAAAAAAGAATTGGCTCGAAAGAAGTACGCCGAACTGGCGGAGCAATTTTCAAATTTGGTTTATGAGCAATCTGATAGCTTTGCCGCCGTTGTTGAGAAATTAAATTTACCCATACAAAGTGCACAAGGCATCACGCGTGATGTCAATGGTGGTGATAAAGTGATTTGGGCCAATCCGAATTTACTTAAATCTATTTTTTCTCCAGAAAGTATCAGTCGAAAGCGCAATACTGAAGCCATTGAAACTGCGCCAAATCAATTGGTTTCTGCGCGCATCAAAGAATACCGAGCACCTGCTCAATTGAGTCTAGATGAGGTCAAACAGATCGTTGTTCAAACCTTGCTCAAAGAAAAATCACTGGAGTTGGCTGTCAAAGAAGGCCAGTCTAAATTAGCGCAATGGCGGACCAACCCTGAGTCAGGTTCTTGGCAGGTTCCAGTCGCCATCTCCAGAGAGCAAACTCAGAAATTACCAGCAAATTTGGTCGATTTAGCCATGCGGGCAGATGAGAAGAAACTGCCATTTGTTGAGGGTGTCAGTCTCGGTGCAAGGGGTTTCGGTTTGGTCAAAGTCAACAAAGTGTTGCCACTCCCAGAATCAGACCGGTCGCCTGAAGTTCTTGAGCGCTTTACCAAAGCTTGGGCGACCGCAGAAAATCTTGCGTACTTCAGTATGCTTAAGGCGCAACTCAAAGTCACAATCAAGGTGCCCGAACCTTCAAGCAAAAGCTTGGTTCAATAAAGGGATTGAAGTCACGATAGATTTGCTCGTTATAATTTATCAAACGGTGGCTGTAGCTCAGTTGGTAGAGTCCAGGATTGTGATTCCTGTTGTCGTGGGTTCGAGCCCCATCAGCCACCCCATATTCATATGATTGTTTTCGGAGCAACTATGCCTGGACTTATTCCCAAAATTGATCCAGATGGCTTGCTGGAATTCTCAGTCGTCTACACAGATCGAGCTCTGAATCACATGTCAAAACGCTTTCAAGGCGTGATGTGTGACATATCCACAATTCTCAAGTCCGTCTACCAAGCCCATTCATCAGTATTGGTGCCTGGCAGTGGAACTTTTGGCATGGAATCCGTTGCTCGCCAATTCGCCAACCAGCAAAAAGTACTGGTTATTCGCAACGGTTGGTTCAGTTACCGTTGGTCTCAAATTTTTGACATGGGTCATATTCCGTCGGAAACCATTGTGCTGAAGTCCCGACCTTTAACAGACGCTGTTGACGCATCTTGGATTCCTTGCCCGATTGAGCAAGTTGTCGCCACCATCAAAACTGAAAAGCCTGCAGTGGTGTTTGCGCCTCACGTTGAAACTTCCTGTGGCATGATTTTGCCCGACGACTACCTGAAGCAAGTCGCCGACGCAGTCCATGCTGTTGGTGGTTTGTTTGTTTTAGATTGCATAGCCTCTGGCGCAATGTGGGTTGACATGCGCTCAACCGGCGTAGATGTGTTGGTCAGCGCTCCCCAAAAGGGCTGGAGCGGTTCGCCATGCTGCGCCATGGTTATGTTGAGTGAACGCGCTCGCAAAGCCATCGATGACACGCAAAGCAGCAGTTTTGCCTGCGACCTGAAGAAATGGTTGCAAATCATGGAAAGCTATGAAAATGGCTCTCACTCTTACCACACCACCATGCCTACAGATGCCTTGACTCGTCTACGCGAGGTGATGGAAGAAACGCAAGCTTATGGATTTGAGAAAGTCCGTCAAGAGCAAATTGAACTCGGCCTTCGTGTTCGTGCTTTGTTAGAAAGCCGTGGTTTTATAAGCGTTGCTGCAACTGGATTCAAGTCGCCAGGT
>Ga0164295_10000753_pt1 | contig 26966 bp, 21 predicted proteins | sample GEODES006metaG_FD_111798 | JGI IMG/M metagenome (GOLD analysis project Ga0164295, IMG submission 111798) | Oligotrophic lake water microbial communities from Sparkling Lake, Wisconsin, USA - GEODES006 metaG | ecosystem: Environmental > Aquatic > Freshwater > Lake | place: USA: Sparkling Lake... | reverse complement strand
TCGAAATCGCGGCCTCCACATGCATGTTGTGCTGCGTAGTGCTGGCGAAGCGTTTGTCCAAGGCACCGATGAAGTCGAGTTGGCGGCGCTGCATGTCATGCGGCTGGTGTGGGCGGATATTCGTGACGGCTTCGGCTTCATCTGCCTTCACGACGCTGGCTTGATGCTGCGCGGGCAGGAAGCCGTTGCTGAAAAGGCCGACTCCGCCATGCGGTGTGGCCGCGCCGCCGCTTTGCAGCACGACGTAACCGGGGAGATCGCTTGACTCGGTGCCGAGACCGTAGCTCGTCCATGCTCCAGCGCTAGGATTACCCAAAAAGGGAAAGCCGGTGTGCATGAAATAGTTTCCCTGCGCATGCTCGCTAAACTTCGCGGTCATGCTGCGGATCATGCAGAGGTCATCCGCTACGCCGCCGATCTGCGGGAAGAGATCGCTCACTTCGAGTCCCGACTGTCCGTAGCGTTTGAAGTCCCAATGCGACGGCTGAACGGTGCCGTTGTTGTTGAACTGCGTCTTTTTGACGGCTCCCGGCATCGGTTTGCCTTCGAACTTCTTGAGCATCGGCTTGTGATCGAAGGAATCGACATGCGAAACGCCACCACTCATGTAGAGGAAAATGACGCTGCGTGCTTTCGGCGCGAAGCGCTTGGCTCGATTCACGAGTGCGGCTTGAGATTCTTCCTGCATGAGGCCAGCAAGAGCGGCCATGCCGAAGCCGGTGGAGGCGCGTGAGAGGAGGTGGCGACGATTCATGGTATTCATTGCAGGTAGATGAACTCCTTCAGGTTGATCAGTGACTGTGCGAGGCTTGCCCAGGCATTCAAAACGGGGTCTGTGCCAGCTGCGGTGCTGCGGGTGGATTCGAGTGTCTTGGTGAGCAGATCACGCTGGGATTGAAGGCGTGTGAGTTGAGTGCGCTGATCCTCGCTGAGCGTGGCAAGGATGTCGGCCTCGGTGATCGTTGAGGATTCGATGCGGGCGGTTTTGGCGATGTCTGCGGGCGTCAAAGCGCGGTCGTAGAGGCGAGCGCGGAAGATGCGACCAGCGAGGCCTTTGTTGCCGGTAGGTGAGCCGTGGCGGCAGCCGAGGAGGACCTGGCTGGCGTCGGTTTCAAAGACGGCGGTCGGTGCTTTGCGGTAGGTGATGCCGTAGGGTTTGCCATCGCGGTAGCCGCTGATGGTGCCATCGGGTTGATAGACGACTGCGATGTGCACAGGGCGCTTGGCGGCCTCGGTTTCGGCGGGGCCTTCGAAGAGTTCGCTGCGGTCGAAGAAGTTGCTACCAGCGACCCAATGGGCGGCTTGTTTTTCGCCGAAGACGATGGAGTCGAAGAGCACGCCGTTTTTTTCCTGCACGGTGAGGACGCCGCCGCCTTGCTGCGTGAGGTTGTCGAGCATGACCCAGGCTTCGAGGGTCTTGGCGGTGAGTTTCTTCGGCAAGGAATCGGATTTGGCCATGGATTTGCCATCGAGGATAAGAGCGCCATTTTCGATGCGGGCTGCGCCGACGAGTTCGATGTTCATGCGCCCCTTAGTATCGCTCAAATCCTTGTCGAAGGTCCATTCGGCGAGGGCTTCTGGCAGGTCGGTGGGCGCGATGGGGAGTTTTCGTTCGGTTTGGAGCTTCGTGCGAGCAGGATCGATAATCGCAGTGATCTGGCGGTTCAATGCGGTGATCTTTTCTTCCTGCTTGGCGAGTTCGCTGGCTTGCACGCTGCTTTCCTGCTGAAGGGTGGCGAGGTAAGCGAGGCTTTGCTTCACTTCGTCATCGCTTGCATCGCGGGAGTAGGCTTGGCGGAACATTTGACGAACGCGAACTTCATCTTTGGCATCGGCGCTACGTAAAGCCCAACTGCGAGACCAGTCGATGACTTTGCTGTCGTTGAGAAGCGTGAGGGATTGCGCAGGGACGTTGGTGGTGTCGCGTTTGCCACGGGCACTGAAAGGGACGGGCAGGTCAAAGGTGGTGAGAAACGGGTCGAGGGCGTTGCGGATGACTTTGACGTAGATGCTGCGTCGTGGATCGCCACTGCCAACGGATTCGCCATAGAGTGTGGCGTCGAGCTTGCCGGACAGAGTCACGATGGAATCGCGAATGGCCTCGGCTTCGAGGCGACGCATGCTCCAGTGGCTGAGGAGTTTGTTCTCTGGGTCTTTTTGAGTACTGATTTCTGAGGACTGAGCGCTTCTCTGAAAGGCCTTCGATGACACCATGAGCTTCACCATTCCTTTGATGGAGCCACCGCTGTCGATGAAGCGCTGGGCGAGGAAGTCGAGCAACTCAGGGTGTGTGGGCAGATCGCCGAGCTTGCCGAAGTTGTCGGTGGTGGCGACGATGCCGCAGCCGAAGATGTGATGCCAGAGGCGGTTCACGATAACGCGTGCAGTGAGCGGGTTATTTTTCATGTCCGCCATGCGCTCGGCGAGTTCGAGGCGACCACTTCTGCTGGTGTTGAATGGCGTGGGATCGATGGCGTCGAGGAATCGTCGCGAAATGATTCCGGCGGGCTGTTTGTGGTCACCACGAACGAAGAGTGCGGCGTCTTTGGCATCGGCTTCGATGACGCCGGGAACGCGGGTGGGAAGCGGAAGTTTGGATTCGAGGTCACGGTAGCGTTTGAGCAGTGGCGTGATGGAGTCGAGGGAGAGTTTTTTGGATTGGATGAGGGTGTCGAGGGCTTCGGCGTCAGCATCGGTGAGGGTGTTGGATTGCCAGGCGATGATGAGTTGGTGCGGAACGAACTTGGAAGCTTGTTCTAATGTGGGAGGCGTTTTGTTTTGAGTGATGACAGCATCGTTCAGAACGAACCAAGAAAGGGCATTGGCTTTGTGCTCCGCAGGCATGTCAGCGGCAGTTGTGATCTGGAGGAAGATTTCGTCGTCCTTCCAGAATTCGAGGTCGAGGCTGCGCCAGGTGAGTTTTTCGTCTTTGGGTTCTTTGAGTTCGACGGCTTTGTGGATAGTGCCGGTGCGAGGGTAGTTCTGGACGACGTATTTGACTTTTACGCCGCCGTTTCCAGAGACGCGGAACCAGAGTGTGCCACCGGGGTTTTTAAAACGATCCGTGAAGAGCACTGCACGGTCTTTTTGAGTGAGCGTGTTAGAGATGTAGCCGCCGGGGAAGACGTGGAGGGTGTTGTCCGTGATTGCGAATTCGCCTGGTATGGAGCGAGAGAGACCGTGGAAGGTGAAGGCAGGCTTTTGATAGGTAGGATAGGACTTATCGGACCTATTGGACAAATCTTTGGAGGTAGTAAGCCAGTCTTTAATGAGCGTGGTTTTGATCTGTGTTTTGAGCTGCTTCAATTCAGCACGGATGGCGTCGCCAGTGCCTGGCGCATTGGCGTCGATGACGGCGGGGTGGGTGCTGGTGAAGATGCCGTAGAGAGCGTAAAAGTCGGCTTGCGAAATGGCGTCAAATTTGTGGTTATGGCAACGGGCGCAACTCACGGTGAGGGCTTGGAAGGCCTTCGTGACGGTGTCGATCTGGTTGTCGGTGAAGGTGACCATCTCATCGAGCGAATCGACTGGCGAGAAGCCGTGCAGCACCATGCGAAGCTGCGCGATGCCGATAGCGCTTTCATTGAGGCCGTTCTTGAGACGCGGCTTCAGTAGTAGATCACCGGCGATGCCTTCTTTGACAAGCTGTGGATACGGAACGTCGTCGTTGAAGGCACGGATGAGGTAGTCGCGGTATTGGTAAGCGTAGGGGATCGCAGGATCGCCTTCGGAGCCGTAGCTTTCGGCGTAGCGCACCCAGTCCATGAAGTGGCGGGCCCATTTTTCGCCGAAGGCGGGTGACGCTAGGAGTTGATCGATGGTTTGATTGTCACTCGGAGGAAGTCCGGTGAGGATGTAGCTCATGCGACGATGGAGCACTTGTGGATTGGCCCGCGGTTTAGCGGGAATGCCTTGTTTGATGAGTTCGGCATCGATGAAGTCGTCGATGGTTTTGCTCGCAGGTTGCTTTGAGATGGGTTGAAAGGCCCACCACTGTTTTCGACGTTCAAGAATGGCTGGCCAGGCGGTTTCTTTTTCCACCTGCTCTTTGCTTGGCGGAGTGTCACGGGGATCGCTTGCACCTTCACGGATCCAGCGCTCGAAGTCGGCAATGACTTTGTCATCGAGCTTGGCTCCATTTTTTGGCATCTTCAAGTCCTCATGCGCATGGCGGAGGGTTTGGAGGAGGAGAGAATTTTGTGGATCGCCGGGTTTGATGGCATCGCCAGTATCACCACCCGCTTGCCAGCCAGTTCTGGAGTCGAGTAACAGACCACCCTTCTTCTTCGTGGCAGAGCTGTGGCACTCGTAACACTCTTGCGCGAGGATTGGGCGAATCTGGGACTCGAAAAACTCGATCTGTTGTGGCGTCGTAGCCGCAAATAGTCTCCCGCAGAAGAGCAGGGTGGCTGTAAGGTGTGAGATTTTTTTGATCATGCTAGGAGCCTCCGGGTGATAGTTTCTGTGGCCTGCATGCATAGCTGACCGAGTTTTTCGAATTGATCTCGTTTCAGGCGGAAGGATGGGGACATGACAGTGACGGCGGCGACGGGGTAACGGTATTCATCGAGCACTGCAGCAGCCACACAGTGGATACCTTCGAGTCCTTCGGCGATGTCGGTGGAGAAGCCTTTTTTGCGAGTTTTGGCGAGGTCGTCTTGGAGTGCACTGCGATTGGCGAGCGTGGTCGGCGTGTATTGCTTGAGCTTCACGGCGGCGAAGAAGGCATCAACTTCCTGCGGCGGGAGATGCGCGAGGACGGCCTTCCCGGGCGCGCAGGAATACATTGGCACTTGAAGACCCACAGTGCTGCTGACTTTGATGGGCTGCGACGAGATGCACTGCTCCAATACGGTCATTTTGTGATTCACGCTGGTAAGGAGCTGTGTGGTTTCGCCAGTTTCATCGCGCAACCATTTAAGTGACTCTAAAGCGCAGACGACGAGGCTTTTCTCGCGAACCTGCGGACGGGAGAGATCAAAGAGCTTGTTTGTGAGAACGAAGCGTTTGTCGTCTTCACGGCGCTGGAGGTAGCCGCGGTTGTGCAGTGTGCCAGTGATGCGGAAGACGGAGTTCACCGGCAGATCCAGTTCGCGCGCGATCTCGGTGAGGCTCAGGCCCGCTCGATGCTGGCCCAATAATTCTAGGATGGCGAGCGTGCGCTCGGTGCCTGGGGCCAGGATATCTTCGGATGGGGAAATGACGGCTTCTTTGATCATTCTAAGTTTAGAAACGTTTCTGGATTTGGAATTCTTGCTTGTGTTTCTGTCCTCGTCTAAAAAGAGTTTAGATCACTATGAAATCCGTCATTGCTATTCATCCCGGTCATTTGGAAATCCTCGACACTCCTGTGCCGAAGCCCGGGCCGTATCAGGCGCTGGTGAAGACGGAGTGCGCCTGTCTTTGCAACCGAACGGACAGTGAACTGCTACACGGGAACTTCCCTGGTATGGAGGACAAATTCCCCTTTGCGCTCGGTCATGAGAGTGTGGGGATTGTGACTGCAGTCGGCGAAAAGGTGCGGAACTTTGTGGTTGGTGATCGAGCCGTCGGAGGGCTGAATTTTGATCTGCAAATGGAGGGAGTCGATAGTGGCTGGGGTGGCTTTGGCGAGTTCACGTTGGCGAATGATCACGCGGCGATGGTCCAAGACGGCGTGGCGAATGAGGCGAATGGCTGGGTGGAGGTGCATGAGATCCAGACGAAGGTGGACGCAGACATCTCGCCAGAGGAAGCTGTGTTGCTCTGTACTTGGCGTGAGGTTCTGGGTGCTTTCCGTGATTTTCATCTTAAGCCAGGCGATGATGTGTTGATCTTCGGTGCTGGACCCGTTGGGCTCAGCTTTGTGAAGCTGGGACGGTTATTTGGATTGCGCTGGATTGGTATCGTTGACCGTCATGCCGACAAACGGGCAAAAGCCCTTTCATTTGGCGCTGATGCCGGATTTGAGCCTGGGGAAATTAACGTGCCAAATAAACTCGACGCCGTGATCGATGCGGTAGGGAGTGCGGATATTCTCCAGCAGGGCCTGCCGCTCCTGCGTCGGGGCGGTTCTCACTGCATCTATGGCGTGTTGACCCAACCCGTGTTACACCTTGATAAATCGAAGGGGGATTTCAATTTCAATGTGCTTGTACATCAGTGGCCAACGCGGAAGTATGAGAGCGAAAGTCAGCCGCAGCTTTGTCAGTGGATTCGCGAAGGGAAACTGACCTCGAAAGACTTCATCACGCATCGCTTTCCGCTGGCGCAGATACGCGAGGCGTTTGATGAAGTGGCACGGCGCGGCGTAATCAAGGCTCTGATCGAGTATGCCTGAAAGGCTAGAGGCTCTAGGTCAATGTTTGGCTGCAGGGCCTACCTATGTTTACGCTAGCTCGCAAGTCACTTTGCCACTCTTGTCCATGACGCCGAGGGCTACGGCACCCGTGCCGATTTTGAGAGCCTTAGCGGCGTGCTTTGGATCGACGATTGCGACCCATCCGATGCCCATGTTGAAGGTGTCCCAGCAGTCAGCTGGATCAGCATGATGAAGCACTTTTTGAACAACGTCGTTTTTCCAGGTCGGCACCTTGAGGTGACAGCCGAAGCCGCGCTTCGTGAAAATACGGCCAAGGTTTTCGACGAGGCCACCACCGGTGATGTGGGCCATGGCGGCTGGCTTGATCTTGGCTTTTTTTAGGCCCCAGCATTGCTCATGATAGAGTAAGGTTGGCGTTAGGAGTTGCGCGGCTTCCTTCTTACTAAGCTTGATGCTTTCTTTGGCTAGGATACGGCGGACAAGGCTGAAGCCGTTGGCGTGGAAGCCAGCGCTAGGCCAGCCAATGAGCACGTCGCCCTTTTTGATCTCGGCAGGATTTAGGACATCTTTTTTCTCAGCAGCCCCAATGGCAAAGCCGGAGAGTTCGACCATGCCATTCAAAACTGCGCCTGGCATTTCAGCAGTCTCACCACCAGCTAGGATGCAGTTACAGGCTTGAAGGTATTCTGACATGCCTGCGATGATGCGGGCGAGTTGGCGCTTTTTGATTTGGTTCACACCGACGTAGTCGAGGAACATGATTGGATCTGCTCCGCAGGTGAGCACGTCATTGACGTTCATGGCGACGAGATCTTTGCCCGCGTTTTCGAGTAGATCGTATTTGAGCAGGAGTTCCAGCTTGGTGCCCACACCGTCACAGCCGGTGAAGATCATCGGTTTCTTGTACTTGCTCAGATCATAACCGGCAGCAAAAAGACCAAAAGCATTGGCGAGCTTGCGCTTCTTTTGAGTGGCCTTTACGAGGGCGCCGATGTCATCGACAAAGGAGGCTGCTTCATGGATATCGACGCCGGCTTGTTTATAGGTATGCTTGGACATGGGAAAGGGAGGTGCGGCGTGTCGCCGCGAGCAAAGAGAGTGAAGCGCGGAGTCAGAGATGCAAGCATGGCTTGCTGCTAGATTGGATCTAGAGCACCCCGCTGATTATGGCTGCCACAGGAGGGGCACTGAGTGATTGCTGCGGCTTTTTTGGGAATCGCGTAGGTGCAGTTGCAAATGCGGCATTGAATGGCGATCCGGCGGCGGTGAACTTCACGCCTTCTTTCCCGCCAGAGATTCCAGATCCAGAGGCAGCAAACAAGGAGAACGCCGATCATCATGACGGCAACAATTAGGCCACTGAGTTGAACCCGAATCACGGCTGGGCTTCCTTTTCCCAAGTAAAAGTGACCTCGGCCCATTCCAGTTCCTTTCCTGTGGGTTCAAAGCGTATCTGTGTCATGGCGGTATGCAGTTTAACCATGATGGCTGGATCATCGGACGAGGATAGCGGCAGTGCCATAATCACTTCTCCTAATGGGCCGATGGCTAGCTGAAACTGCGGACGTACTGGGTCAGTCAGTGCTATGTCGTTCAACGGCGGAGTTCTTGATATGCGAAGTGTGCTGTCTGATTGTATCACTGGCTTTAACTGTGCTTGGGCTACTTTCGTGGCTTCATTGACGATCAAGTGTGGTAGCGGTGGAAGTGTATCAATATCAGCTGCAAAAAGAAGCGGACTCTCGTGGTTGCGGGTGCGTAATTGAGGTGCTTTGAGTTTAAGTTCAAATCTACTTACAGGTGGCTCAAAAGCTGGTAATTTGGCGGCACTGGGAATTTCGCGAATAATGTGTGAATCTGTCGGAAGCAAGGTGAAGCTGCGATCCACAGCGCGGTTGATTAGGGCTCTGTCGGCATCGACATTTGGATTGAGCACAATCATTTGCTGGAGACGCGACGTTAGTTTTGGTGCTTCTGGGGTGGTGATGCGGAATAAAATAAAAAGTAGGGCAAAGCCGGCTGCCGTGACTAAAAGCGCACTCAAGAGCCATAGGCCGCTGCGCTCTTCGCGGTGCCAGTCAAACAGGAGTCCAGAGTCTGAATTCCGTGAGTCCTTCATCGTGTCGCTGAGGTCGCCGGATTTGGCGTTGTGGAGAGAGCGACTTCATAACCTAACTCTAGGGCTAGGTTGCTGACTTCAGTGAATCGTGCTGTTGGCGCCTGCCGATCTGTGTGCAAAATAATGCGTCTTTCGCCGTCTCTTCGGCCCTTTAGCTCAATGCGCAGCTCTTCCCAAGTCATACGTTTACCATCAAAGTAGAGTGGGGAATCACTGCCAGGAGCTAGGGTGACGATATGAGCCCGATCAAAGCCTGTAAGCCGGCTGCTGGAGTGGGGCTTTTCTACCTTGATACCACTTTGAACGATGAATCCACTGCTGAACAAAAAATAAACCACTAATAGCAGAACGGCATTCAGGAGTGGTGTGATGTAGAGCCAAGGGCTCTGCTTTGGCAGGTGGCTTTCTAGCTTCATGCTTCGATTCTGGAATCAGCTTTTCCGCGCGCGGCCCTTTGCCGGCATCTCCTCCACGGCTTGACGGAATTCGACGATGTTATCCGTGGTCTTAGCGTCTTCGATCAAGTTCACGATCTCTACGCCGGCGCGCTCCAGATCATGCATGATGGAACGTGAGCGGGCGCTGAGAAAGGCAAAGAAGAGGTAGGAGGGAATCGCAACAACCAATCCCAGTGCGGATGTGATGAGACTCTCATAGACACCACGAGCAACTTCTGCAGGAGTCGTCATGCCATTGGCTGAGGAGAGATTGGTGAAGCTGTCGAGCAGGCCAATGACGGTGCCTAGGAGGCCAATAAGCGGTCCTGTATGAGCAATTGCGTTCAAGATGGCGAGATAGCGCTCCAAACGCGGCACCTCAAGCTGGCCAGCTTCTTGGACAATCTCTTTGAGCTGTTCGCGGGGGGCTTGGTGGCGTAATAGGGCTGCATGGATGACTCGGCCTGCAGGCACGCGGGTGGCCACACATTCCTGGAGTGCCTCAGCGTAATTTTTGCGACGAATCAGGGCAGCTAGGCCTGCCAAAAATTCGCCGATGTTCATGCTGGCACGGTGATAATAGGATAGTCTCTCTAAAAAGATGGCAACGGAGAAGCCAAGGCATGCCATTAGCAGCCACACGAGTGGGCCTCCTTTGGAAATCAGTTCAGTCATGGTGCAGAAAAGGTTGGGATGTGATCAGAATGTTCGGATGTCGGACCTAATCCGATCAGTGCGTTCAATCTCAGCATAATGGATGCCTCTTGATTATAAATCTAAAGACAGCCATAATTCTATACTCTTTTTACTGGCGGATGCCAGCCTATTTTGATCACACCAACTGACAACTTACCCTTCCGCGTCCTTTTGGCCGAGGAAAGTCTGCCCTACCGTCGAGTCATCCGAGAGGCTTTGATGTCCTTTCGACAATGTGAAGTGGACGATTGCCAGTCGGGTGAACGTGCTTTTGAGTTGGCCGTCTCGCGTCCGTATCATTTGTTGATTTTAGCGGTGCCGTTGCCTGATCTCGGCGGCCTGATGTTAGATAGGCTCATTGCCCGCTGCTATCCGCTGGTTCACCGTGGTATTCACACTGCCCCCCCGGTCATTTTCATGATGAGATCAGGGGATGCTTGCGAAATCGATGCTATGAAACGTGATGTTCGTTTGCGTGGCTGTTTGAGCTATCCGCCGAAATTAGATGCGCTTCTGGCGTTAACCTCGGGACTTTTACCCGAAAAGCGTCCTGATCTGCCAGAACTTTCCCAAAGTTAGCCTCAACTATCCAAACTTCTTTCTTTCCCCAATGTTCCCTGATCAAAAACGCACCGGTGTCAAGATTTGTGGCATCACCCAGGAACGGCAAGCTCGAGATATCATTTCTCTGGGTGCAGATGCCTTGGGGATCAACTTTTGGCCAAAATCTAAGCGCTATTTGCCTGTAGATGCCGCGGTTGCCTGGTTACCCTCATTGCTAGATCAAATTACGTTGATCGCGGTTCTGGTAAATCCAGATGCGGACACTTTAAACGCCATCATTGAACAGCATCTGGTTCATATCCTGCAATTGCATGGAGACGAGACACCAACCGAGGTAGCACATCTTATGGATCGCGGTTGTAGGGTCATCAAAGCCCTGCAAATTCGTGATCGGGAGTCGTTGTTACAAATTGGTAGTTTTCCATGTGAGACCATTCTTTTGGACGCTTTTAACCCAGGTCTCTATGGTGGATCGGGCGAAACATTTCCTTGGAATCTGGCGGTGATCGCTCAGGACATGTTCCCAGAGAAGCGCATCATTCTTTCAGGTGGTCTGACTCCTACAAATGTTCGGCAAGCCATTGAATCGACCCATCCTGCTGCGGTGGATGTGGCGAGTGGTGTGGAATCTTCACCAGGAATCAAAGATTTGATTCTTGTCCGTGAATTTATCGAGCAGTCACGCGACGCTGATTGATGGTTGCTAAAAAAAGACCAACGTCCGAGTGGGGCGTTGGTCTTTGTAAGTCAATTCTAAGTTGTCTTATTTTTTCCCTGAAACTGCAGGATTGGCATCAGGCACTGGTGCTGGTTTGATGTCATTTTTGGGTAGGGCAGGAACGGAGACTGGTGGGGTCGTCACGCTGATTGGAGCGGATGTTTTGATTTCTGGTTTAGCAGGTGTGCTGCTAGGTGAAGCCGGAGCAGGAGACAAATCTGAGGTCTTTGGCGCAATTGTGGCTGCAGGCACTTCAAGTTTTACGATTTCACTGCGTTTTTTGAGGAGGTTGTTGACTGTGTATTCAGACACTTCAAAAACCCAGCCAGATAGTTTTTGTTCCTTGGCCAGCTTTTCATCCTTGGCCTTCTTAGCCGTGGCGAATTCTTCGTCCTTTTTCTTTTTATCCTCTTCCTTTTCGTCTTTGACCGGTGGGCGTTCTTTGGCGATCTCAGCGGTGACATTAACAGCAACGTAATATTTGTCAGAGCCATCTTTGGATTGCTTGGCAACTTGTAACTCATAGAGGAAGCCTTCAAAGGTGGTTATTTTCACCTTGTTGGCATCTTTGAGAAGTTCAGCAGCTTTATCTTTTCCACTGACGTCGTTGAACGTTGGGCTGGAAAGGATACTGCTGGCTGGAAGCTTGCTAGTATCGATTGTCTCACCAGCATTCGGTTTCATCAGGGAAAAGTCAGTCGCATTTTCGTCGGCACGGTTGACCATCCATGAGTCGTCTGGTTTCGGGGCAGTGACGGTGATTTCTTTGATCTTCTGAACATCGATAAACGCCTTATCCAGCCAGTTTTCAGGCTTGGCTTCAAGCTCGGTGAAAGTGTTGCTGACTACCCAGATAGTTTCACCATCGCTAGGAATACGAACAAACCGCTGATTGCCACCCATCATGGGTGTGCTGCTTTTTCCACCCGCGATGTCGATGTTTTGACCGAGTACCATGGTGCCAAGGGGTTTATCTGCTGTGCCAATCATCTCAACTTGAGTGCCGATGCCTTCACTGCCATCACCTGGGGCTTTAAGGGTGTTTTTTGCCCAGGCGCCTTTGCCGACCTGTTGCTTGCTGGCGATGGTCTGCTCTCTCACTTCGGAAAGAGCAGTGCCGAGCTTGTCGATGGAGGCAGGATAACCCCCACGCTCAGCAACGGTTGCGCTCTTGAGATCATTGCTGACAGTGATGTTCACCGAAGACTTGGCGTCTTGGATCTTGAACTTGCGTACAGCAGAAATATCGAGGTCGGGAAATAGACGCTCACGCATTTTCTCGCCCTTGGATGAAGCGGTGTTAAGTGTGGCGTTTTGCTGATCTTGATAATAGAGAGCTGTGCCGATCACTCCAGCGAGGACGATGAAAAGGAGTAGAATTTTCTTCATGAATGGAATGGAGAAAGGTAGTTAATAAAAAATGTGGATTATAGAGCAGCTGTGCTTACACGCCGGCGAATGGCAAGCATGAGGCCAATGGCAATGACGAGTAGAGGAACACCAAAGACGTTTAGAATGGTGATGACTGACTGGGTGTAGTCGATGTCTTTATTCTGATCCTTTTTGATATTGCGAATCTCTTTGTTAATGTCCTTTTGCTTCTTCATAAGCTCTTCAAGCTTTTTGATTTGGCTAGGATCTGCGAGTTGACCGTTTTTGACGCGTAGAGGTCCCATTTCTTGGGCGATTTTATCAATTTCTCCCTGCTTTTGGGAGAGAATTGGGCGGAAGCCTTTTTCGACGTTTTCACGCAGTTCATCCATTTTGGTGAAAGGACGCTGCGTGGATGCACGGCTGCGGACTTGAAGTAGGTCGCCGCCGCCACTGAGGATTTCAACGGAGTTGAGGATGAGAGGCAGATTGGAATTGGTCGCAATCAGGCCCCCCGTCATCGGGTCCTGCTGAACACAGAAGGCGTCATACATCATGTCTGCATCTGCGAAGAGAATGACGGAACCTTCGGTGTTGGATGATTCAAGGATCGTGCCATCGGTTGGTGCGGCAGGAGCTGCTGCGACCGCTTCTTTTGGCGTGTCGGCAGGAGTTCCGCCTGCGGGATTAGGCGTCACGGAGATGGCCGGAGTGCTGGCCGTTGCAGGCGAAGCAACTGCTTTGGGTGCATTGGCATCCTCTTGAGCGCCACCGCCTTCTTTGGGTGCAGCAGGACCTTTGGGTTTGCCTGTGGGGAAGGCGGTCTTGAATTTACCACTTAGACGCAGGGCCAAGATTTGTTTCTTACCACTTGGATTGAAGTTTTCCAGATTTTGGCTACGCAGTTTTTCAGCAGCTGTATTGTCGATCATTTCACTGGCCTCAGATGAGGTGATCAGTGTGGTATACTCGACGCCGTCTTTCTTTTGCAGATCAAAGGAGCCAGCACCCATCATGAGCATGGACTGGAGATCGGCGGTGACGCGGTCAGTTTTGTTCAAAGCCTCTTTAGGCAGGCGTAATGCGGTAGGGTTTTGGCGGCCTTGCATGATGCTTTTGTAGTTCACGTCAGCAACGACGCTGGTCTTATTGTAGGCCACTCCCCAGCTCTTGAAGAGGTTAGGAAGGTCGGAGGCTGGGTTGATCTGGCTCCCAGGTTGACCCGTCATTGGGTTTGGTTGGCCGCTGTATGCCTGAGCTATCCAGCTCTGCGGATCAACAAGGGCGATCACTTTGCCACCTTTGAGCAAAAATTGATCGATGGCGTATTCTGCGCCTTCTGTGATGTCCCCAGGATGGACAACAACTACAACATTGACGTCAGAGTCGATGCTAGTCGAAGCCATCGGGATGTCGCGCACCTCATAGTCCATGCGCAGACGCTGAACAAGAATCCAGGGTTCTTGACCTTTTTGACGCTGATAAGGATACATTGGAGAACCCATGATCGGCATTGAGCTCATCACTCCGACGACTGTTTTGCTGGTCTTTGAGACCTTTTGGATGGCGCGGGAGATGTTGTATTCCAGTGCGGTTTCTTCATTGGGATTCAAGAAAGGTAGCACTTCCTTTTTGCCAGCCGATTGGATGGCCATGCCAAGGTAGATGTTATCACCTTCTTGATTGACGGCCATGCCTTGGAGATCGTCCTCGCGGGCCTTGTCCTCATCTTCGGAGTTTGGATTTGGGGCTAATTTCTCCAGAATGACCTTACCTTTGGATGCTTTTTGGAATTCCAAAAGTAAGTCCTGAACCGTGCGTGAATGGGATTTCAGAACGGGAGGCATCACACGGTCTTCGGTTGAGACGTAGTAACGAATGGTCACTGGTTCGTCCGGATTCAGACGTTCCAGAATGTTGCGGGTGCCGTTGGAAAGGGTATACAGCCGATCCTCGGTCAAGTCGATGCGGGCATTCAAGAAGCCCAGGCCACCGACCAAGAAATTCACGGCGATTACGATGGCGATGAGCAGCAGGGCCGTGATGCCTGCGGTGCCTTCTTTGCTATTTAGATTCATAAAGAGTGACTCGGAGAGTTAAATGGCGTTCAGTGAGATTAGGCGCGCTTTGAACGGAGGCCCATGTTGGTCACGACAAGTGCGATGACGATGACTGAGACGAAGTAGAGGACGTCACGAATGACGAGGATGCCTTTGGACATTTCATAGAAGTGATCCATGAAGCTAAGATAACTGACAAAACGCACCACAGACTCTAAGGAACCTGGAAGGGTGCGGACGACTGTGTCCACAATGCCAGGGTAGCCGATTAGTGTTAGCAAGATGCAAAGTGCGACAGATACAATGAAGCAGACCACTTGACTGCGGGTGTATGCACTAGCGGCGCTTGTGACAGCCAAGCAGCCAAGCGCGTAAAGATAGCTGGCTGCATAACCCGTCATGATTGGGCCTGGATCGGGATCCCCTAGCCAGCAGACCGTTAGCACGATGGAGAAGGTTAGTGCAAGACCAATGGCCCATACAAGTGCGGAAGCGATGAACTTGCCAATGATTGCCTGCCAAGGAGAAAGCGGCATTGTCATGAGCAGTTCAAATGTGCCCAAGCGATGCTCTTCTGACCACATGCGCATGCCCACGGCTGGAGCTAGCACGATGTAGATCCATGGGTGCCAAAAGAAGAAAGCTTGAGTCAGCGAGGCGTTGTCCGAGTCAAGGAAGCGCCCAAAGAAGAACGCAAAGCCCATGGCAGCCAAAAGGAAGATAACGACGATGACGTAAAGCACCGGCGAGTTGAAGTAGGAGAGGAACTCCCGCTTAAAGATGGCCGTCGTATTGGCCAGATCCCTGTTTTTCATATGAAGGATGAAGTTTGTTAAAAAGGTTGTGAGAAAGCTTGTCGTCTTATTTTTCCAAATCAGAGCGGGTGATGGAGCGGAAGACTTCGTCCAGTGTATTGCAGCTTGGGACGAGTTTCTTCAGCTGTGCAGGAGTGCCATCAGCCACGACTTTACCACGATCAATGATCATAGCGCGTGTGCAGGCAGCTTCGACTTCTTCCAAAATGTGGGTTGAGAAGATGATCGCCTTGGTTTCACCCATGTGCTTGATGAGGTTACGAATTTCATGTTTTTGATTCGGGTCCAGGCCGTCCGTCGGCTCATCCAAGATGAGAACTTCAGGGTCATGAATGATACTCTGGGCAAAGCAGGTGCGGTGGCGATAACCTTTAGAAAGGGTGTCCACACTCTGATTGCGTACTTTGTGCAGGAAGCACAGGTCAAGGACGCGGTCGATTGCTTTTGCTTTAGCTGCGCCAGTGAGACCGCGCATTTCTGCGCAAAAGCCTAGGAAGCTGGCCACGGTCATGTCTGAATAGAGCGGGGCGTTTTCTGGCAGGTAGCCGAGGCTGCGTTTTGCCAGTTCAGGCTCTTCGAGCATGTCGACACCACCAATTTTGATTGAGCCAGCCGTTGGGCGGAAGTAGCCCGTGACCATTCTCATTGAGGTCGATTTGCCTGCGCCGTTGGGGCCGAGGAAGCCCAGAACTTGGCCTTTTTCGACAGTGAATGATACATCATCCACCGCCACCTTACTGCCGAACACTTTTCGGAGGTTTTGCACTTGGATCATAGGGTCGCTATCATGGTTATTTGGGTTGTTATGGAAAGGGAGAGCCAATGTGACACACAGACTGTTCCCTGCGTTCAAAAACGCACGGCCCGTTTATTGGTTGTGACTTGGCTTTTTGCAACTGGATTTTCTAAGCTTGCTTATCGGCTTCTTCACATGAACGGGGTTGCATTCCTACCACAGCGGCTAGACTCGCGACCTGTTTCGTTTAATTCATCATGTCTCATAAAGTTCTTATCATTGGAGCCGGCGGCGTCGGCCGAGTCGTCACTCATAAATGCGCACAGCTCCCCGAAGTCTTCGGTGAGATCATGCTCGCCAGTCGCACTAAGTCTAAATGTGACGCGATTGCTGCTGAATTAAAGCGCCCTATCCAGACGGCGGGTGTAGATGCCGACAATGTACCGGAATTGGTGAAGCTACTCAAAAGTTTTCAGCCTGAGGTTCTTATCAATGTGGCTCTGCCGTATCAGGATCTGACGATTATGGACGCCTGTTTAGAGGCGGGTGTTCACTACATCGATACCGCTAACTATGAGCCGCGCGATGTGGCTAAATTTGAGTATCACTGGCAGTGGGCCTACCAGGAGCGCTTCAAGGCTGCTGGTTTGACCGCACTTCTTGGCTGCGGCTTTGATCCTGGGGTAACGAATGTTTACACGGCTTATGCCATGAAGCATCATTTTAGTAAGATCAATACTCTGGACATACTTGACTGCAATGCAGGCGACCACGGCAAAGCTTTTGCAACGAATTTCAACCCTGAGATCAATCTTCGTGAAGTAACGGCTAATGGGCGTTACTGGGAAAAGGGTCAGTGGGTGGAAACCAAGCCGTTGGAGATCAAGCGCAGCTTTTCCTTTCCGGATGGCATTGGTGCCAAGAATATCTATTGCCTTTACCATGAGGAATTGGAGTCGCTCACCAAGCATTTTGATATCGGCCGTGCGCGCTTTTGGATGACCTTTGGAGACGCCTACATTAAGCACATGGAGGTGCTGGTAAACGTCGGCATGACTGGGATTCATCCTGTGAATCACAAAGGAGTGGACATTATCCCCATCGAGTTTCTTAAGACGCTGCTTCCAGAACCGGGTTCGCTTGGCGCTGATACAAAAGGTAAAACCTGCATCGGTAATTGGATCGAAGGTCTGGGGAAAGACGGTCAGCCGAAGCGCTACTACGTTTATAACATTTGCGATCATCAGGAATGCTATGCAGAGACCAATAGCCAAGGGGTGAGCTACACGACGGGTGTGCCTGCCATGATCGCTGCGCGTCAATTGCTGACCAATCCTGCCGAGTATCGTCAGCCAGGTGTTTGGAATATTGAGCAGCTCAATCCGGATCCGTTTATGGCCGATTTGAATGCCTATGGGCTGCCATGGCTAGAAACTTGGCCGACGGAGCCTTTACCGGGTGAGTAAGATGCCGTGCTATCCTGCAGCATGACTGCTCTTAGATAGGCTGTCATCTGGCCTGCATCGATGGTATCTTCTGATTCTTCTGTTGGTCCTCTTGCACCCGCTTCTCAAAGTTGGCGGTCTGGGTCAGTGAGGTCTAGCCTGTTAAGAAGAGTTCTTTACGAGGTGCCAGATCTGTGGCGTAGGTGAGGGCATGTTGACTCCCTTAATCACCCCTGAAGGCCACCTGCTCTGTGAAGGTGAGGCGGCGCAGGCCTATGAAAAAAAGATAGCTCAGGTAGGATCATCGGCCGCACTGCTGACACTTCTGGCGACGCACTTGCTGACGATGGATATGGAGACCTCTTGGCGCTGGTTACGTGAATTTTCACAGCTGTTTTTTGCCCGCCTTTGCCAAACCAAAGATGCTTTGCAGACGATGGCTCCGGCGCTGGAGGATTTGGAATCGCTGGTGGCCTCGGCGCCACCCTTTGCGGGGGTGGAGTATGTGAATGCGCAATTGCTGGAGCGTTGGTGGACCGATCTGGGAAGGCACATCTCACTCTTGGCCATAGAGGGAGTGGAAACTTGGCTGCTTGCGGAATGCCCGGCTTGGCATGTGGTGGGGCGCGTGGCGTTTCATCTGGCGGAAAATAAGACGGACATGGAGCGGCCTTTTGCTTTTTTAGCGACGTTTACCGAGAAGCTGAATGTCAGTGGCCAGCCGCAGCATTTGCCCTTGGCACGAGCATTGCAATTGTATGCTGGTCAAAAGGATCAAGCCGCGATTACAGCCTTGCTTGCACCGGTTCGCATAGCAGCTGAAAAATCCCAATTATTGCGTGAGTGGCTGGAGTCAAAGCGACTCTTTACTCCGATGGCGATGTCGGCCAAAGAGGCCTATCGCGTGCTGCGAGATACGGCCGTGTTTCAGGAAAGCGGGATCGTGATGAAGTTGCCGGATTGGTGGCGCAGCGGGAAGGGGAGCCGACCTGCAGTATCGGTTACGATTGATGCGCCAAAGAAGCAGTCGCTTCATGCGGGAGCGCTGTTGAGTTTTAAAATGGAGCAAAGTCTGGATGGTTTGCCCTTGACCCCAGAGGAGTGGGAAAAGCTGCTCAGTTCTGATACCGGTTTGGTGTCTCTGCGTGGCAAATGGGTGGAAGTTGATAGCGCGCAACTGCAGCAAGTAATGGCGCATTGGCAGAAGGTGCAATCGGCAGCGGGTGAAGGAGGGGTAGGTTTTCTAGATGGCATGAGGCTTCTGGCAGGCTGGACAGATCGGCAATCGGCTACGGCAGAAGAAAACACGGAAATGGTGCATGATTGGAGTGAAGTGGTGGCTGGAAAAAAACTGGTTGAGATGCTTGATCAGATACGTGAACCAGCAACTGTGATAGCGCCGGAAAATCTGTGTGCTACGATGCGGCCCTATCAATTGAAGGGCTTTGGTTGGCTGAAGTTCATGACCCGTTTAGGGCTGGGGGCTTGTCTGGCCGACGACATGGGACTTGGGAAGACGTTGCAAGTCATCGCATTGCTTTTAGATCGGCAAAAGCACGCCAAAGCACCCGCCTTGCTCGTGGTTCCTGCTTCTCTGGTGGGTAACTGGCGTGCGGAGGTGAAGCGCTTTGCTCCTGATTTAAGGTTGTTCATCGCACATCCTTCTGTGACCTCACGTGAGGGTTTGGACTTCACTGTAAAGCATCCCACGGAGGCCTTACGTGGTTATGATGCCATGGTGACCACTTATCAGTTGCTTCAACGGACGGAGCCTTGGCAGACTCATGAGTGGGGGGTGGTGATATTGGATGAAGCTCAGGTAATTAAAAATCCTGGCAGCGCCAGTGCAAAGGCTGTAAAGCGCTTGCAAACTCAGACCCGCATCGCTTTGACTGGCACACCGGTGGAAAACCGCCCAGGAGACCTTTGGAGCCTTTTTGATTTTCTCAATCCAGGGCTTCTTGGTGGTTCAAGCGCATTCTTGGATGCTGTGAAACGTTGCGGTAAATCGAGCGAAGGTTTTGCCCCGCTGCGTCGTCTGGTTAAGCCATACATCCTGCGGCGGATGAAGACGGATCGTAACATCATTACTGATTTGCCTGATAAGATTGAAACAAAGGTCTTTTGCGGACTCACGAAACGTCAGGCCACTATCTACGCCAAGCTGGTCGATCAACTGGCGAAGATGCTGGCGGATAAGGAGATGGAGCCGATTAAGCGTCAGGGCCTGGTTCTTGGCTTCCTGATTAAATTTAAGCAGATCTGCAATCATCCCAGTCACTGGAATGGTGATGGCGCCTGGAATCCCGAAGACAGCGGTAAATTTATACGATTGGGAGAAATCTGTTCAGAACTTGCAGAACGGCGTGATCGCGTTCTGATCTTTACGCAGTTTCAGGAGACTTGTGAACCTTTGGCGCGTTTCCTGGCTTCGGTCTTTGGTCGCCAAGGGGTCATTTTACATGGAGGCACAGCTGTGAAAAAGCGTCATCAACTGGTGGAGGCGTTTCAGAAGCTTGGTGGGCCTCCCTTTATGGTCATCAGTGTGAAGGCCGGTGGAACGGGTTTAAATCTCACTGCGGCCAGTCACGTCATTCATTTTGATCGCTGGTGGAATCCGGCTGTTGAAAATCAGGCCACAGACCGCGCCTTCCGTATCGGTCAGAAGAAAAATGTCTTCGTGCACAAGTTCGTCTGCCAAGGCACGATCGAAGAGCGGATTGATAGTCTATTAGAGGAAAAAATGCGTCTAGCCAGTGAGCTTGTCAGTGAAGGTCTTGGTGCAGAAAAAATGCTCACCGACATGTCATCTGAAGAACTCTTGAATTTTGTCTGGCTGGACGTGAATTCAGCTGTGGCATGACCTCAAAGGCAACTCACATAGATACCTGGTAGGCAGAGAGCGGAATAAAATGTTTTGATGTGATGCTGAGTTAAAATTAATGGGCAAGCCTAACTGATGGATGAATGCCTTTAGGCGCGGCTGTCTAAAGCCTCATTGGTATGACGAACACGCTTGATAAAGACGCAGTGTCACGGAAATCTTACCGCTATTTTAACCTAGGCCAAAATCACCAATGCAGTCTTGCAGCAACACACGTGCAGTATCATGAGCCGCCTGCTGGAGACTGGAGTTGAGGAATCAACTAGCGAGCTTGGACGGGTTTTCGTAGCAAGGATGATAACGGCTTTTTAATGATTTCGTTTTCCATGTGCAGACGGGCGATTTTTATTCCGTTTCACACTCTTTCATTGCCAGAGGCTCTCTGCTGCATGTAGGCTGATCTTTTTCCGCCCCAGCCATACCACAAACGCCATGAGTCAAAAGAAAGTCGCTAAACCTGCCGCTAAGAAATCTGTTGTTAAAAAAGCTGTGAAAGCTCAAAGCAAGGGAGTCTCAAAGAGTACGGCCACCGAGGACATGGTTTTCAAACCCAGTGCTGAGTTCTCCAAGAAAGCGCGCATCGGAAGTATGGCTGCCTATAAAAGGATGTACGATGAGTCATTGAAACAGCCGGATAAATTCTTTGGTCGTGAGGCTAAGGAACTGAAGTGGAGCAAGCCTTTTACCAAGGTGTTGGATTGGAAATGCCCCAATGCCAAATGGTTCGTCGGTGGCAAACTGAATGTGAGTGAAAACTGTCTGGACCGTCATCTCGAAGGTTCACGCAAAACGAAAGCGGCTCTTATATGGGAAGGGGAGCCAGGTGAAAAACGTGTGCTGACCTACCAGCAGCTACATCGCGAAGTGTGCCGATTTGCCAATGTGCTAAAGCGGAATAAAGTGAAGAAAGGTGACCGCGTCATTATTTATATGCCGATGATCCCTGAGGCTGCCATTGCCATGCTAGCCTGCACGCGCATCGGAGCGATGCACAGCGTTATCTTTGGTGGCTTCAGTGCAGAGTCGATTAAAGACCGCGTGCTCGACTGTGGAGCCAAAATCATCCTCACTGCCGATGGTGGATACCGTCGAGGAGCCGTTGTGCCTCTCAAAAAGAATGTCGATGATGCCCTCAAAGGCAATGATACACCTGTCGAAACTGTAATCGTTTACAAGCGCACGGGGCAGGACGTCCATATTGAAGAAGGTCGTGATGTCTGGTGGAACCGTGAACTGGAATATGTGGATGCTCACTGCGCCCCTGTTGAAATGGACTCGGAGTCGCCACTGTTCATCCTTTACACCAGCGGAAGCACAGGAAAACCAAAGGGCATTTTGCACACGACTGGCGGCTATTTGCTGCATGCTTACATGACCTCTAAATACGTCTTCGATCTACGTGATGACGATGTTTACTGGTGCACTGCAGACATTGGCTGGGTCACTGGCCACAGTTACATGGTCTATGGCCCGTTGGCTATGGGAGCCACGTCTTTGATGTTTGAGGGAGCTCCAAACTGGCCTGAGAACGATCGTTTCTGGAAGATTATCGAAGAATACGCCGTCACTGTATTCTACACCGCCCCGACGGCTATTCGGTCCTTCATGAAATGGGGAGATGAATGGCTCAAGAAGCACGATTTAAGCAGCCTTCGTCTCTTGGGAACCGTTGGTGAGCCGATCAATCCGGAAGCCTGGATGTGGTATCATAACAAAGTTGGTGGCGGGAAATGCCCGATCGTCGATACCTGGTGGCAGACTGAAACGGGTGGTCACATGATCACTCCAATTCCTGGAGCCACCCCCACGAAACCTGGCACGGCTACACTGCCATTTTTTGGCGTGGATGTCGCAATCGTCGATGATTTAGGAAAAGAAGTCGGTGTCGGCGAACAAGGCAAACTAGTGATCCGCAAGCCGTGGCCATCAATGCTGCGGGGAATCTGGGGTGATAAAGTGCGCTACCAAGATGCCTACTGGAGTGATTTTAAAGGCTGGTATTTTGCCGGTGACGGTGCCCGAAAAGACAAAGACGGAAACATTCGGATCATTGGACGCATCGACGACGTCCTCAATGTCGCCGGACATCGTCTAGGCACAGCTGAGGTTGAAAGTGCGCTCATTTCGCATCCATCCGTCGCCGAATCTGCCGTTGTGGGTCGTCCAGACGAGATGAAGGGGCAGGGGGTGGTATGCTTTGTCACCGTTAAGGAAGGCATCGTTGCTGATCGTGAGTTGGCCAACGATCTCAAAAAACATGTTCGCAAAGTAATCGGCCCCGTTGCGACCCCCGATGAAATCCGCTTTGCTGTGGCTCTTCCAAAGACACGCTCTGGCAAAATCATGCGCCGCTTACTGAAGCAGATTGCGGCGGGCGAAATCATTAAAGGGGACACCACGACCCTCGAAGATATCAATGTTATTGCCCAACTCATCGCTAGTGGTGAAAGCTGAAGGTTTAGTTTTCTTCACATTTTCCACTTTAATTTTGACATAAACATCCCAATCAGACATTCTCACAACGCGATATGAATAAATATTATCTGCTGACACTCCTCCCACTCCTTGCTTCGTGCTCATCCACAAGTTCTTCCTCAACCGCGAGTGCCCCTGCCGCTTTACCCATGACTGGCGGAAAATATTCCGCGCCGGTCGAGACTGTGGCGGTGGAAGAAGAGGCTCCCCGCAAGTGGTGGGCCTTCAATAAACGTCCTTCGAAGCCTGCTTCCAAGTATTCCACTCGTTACACGAACAAAGGCCTTTCCTATCCTCATCAAATCGTTGACCAAAGTGCTGATTCTACTCTGGATGTGACCGAGGATTCTTCGGATTACGTCACTGCTGTCGGAACCCGTCAAACACGTAACTACTCCAACACCATCTTCCGCAGCACACGCCGTGGTGGTAACATCGTTCGAAAAGAAGCCAACCGTGTCACTGAAACCGTCTATGACATCGGCGATCAAGGAACCCAGTATGCTCATGACGAGCTCTATGACACTACCGATCTGGGCCTGAATGGTGTCCAGCGTGGTATGCATATGGGTGGCACTGTCGTTTGTGGAGCTATGAAGACTTATTCCAATGTGTGGGATCGCACCACTCAAGGTATCTTCGGTGGACTTCTCCGCTGCACTGTCCGTGACACCAAGCCTTACATGGTGGGTAGCCTTAATGATCAATACACCGATGGCGCCTTCCCAGGCTCAGGCTGGCGTCGACCCATGCCGTCCATGGCGGCCGTTTCTGCACCTGCTGCAGAAACCAGTGCCAAAGGTGTTTATACTTCCTCTAAATAAGGATCCGGATTACCTAAATCTTGATAGAAAGCGGCTCTTCGGAGCCGCTTTTTTGTATATTGACTTCGAATTCTCCATGTCTTGTAACTGCACGAATCGTGTGTTTCATTGAACATCATTGGTTGGCCTCACGCTGCTAATTACAGAGGATGCTGCCACTTCTTCTCTTCCTGAGTGGTGGCTATCGATACCTTGCAGGGTGATTTTACTCCGCCTCAGACACTGATGAAAACACAGACGGTTAGAAATACTGAGTTGTAGTTGCCCATCTCTAGCATCTGACAAGAGCATGACGGTTTGCTGCAATAAAGAGTCGTTCATCGGGGTATTGAATGATCTGATGAAATGGCTTTCTCACTTTGTGGCTTTCGTTGCTTTGCCCTCTTTGGCGTTAGAATCACCGGCCGGACTTCCTAAGTCAGCTAAACGCCCGGTGGTTGTCACTCTTGAGGAGTCTCAAGTGGAGCCAAAACTTCCTGAGGCTACGCTGCAGAAAGGGTATTTCTTCTCTCTGGCAGCAGCAGCGCCGTTGGTCACCCATCCGATGATGGGATGCTTGGATAATCGGGGGCGCCTGTTTCTTGGCGATGCTGTGGGCGTCAATTGGAGTAAGTCGGAACTCGAGGCCAATCCACCGAACCGTGTCCTCATGCTTGAGGATACAAATAAAGATGGCCGCTATGATAAAAGCACGATCTTTGCGGACAAGATGACTTTTCCTCAAGGCGCCTGCTGGCTTAATGGATCCCTCTATGTGGGATCACCGCCATCCATCTGGAAGCTGACTGATACCGATGAAGATGGTGTAGCCGACAAGCGTGAAGAGATCGTGACAGGCTTTGATTACACGGGCAATGCGGCAGATATACACGGTCCGTTTTTGCATCCGAATGGCCGTCTTTATTGGTGTCATGGGCGCAAAGGACACAAAGTCGTCCGAAAAAACGGGTCTCTGGTGGACGAGTCAAAAGCTTGCGGCATCTGGAGCTGCCAGCCAGATGGGGCCGATGTTCAATGGCATTCTCTAGGCTGTGGTGACAATCCGGTCGAGATCGATTTCACACCTGAGGGCGACATCATTGGCGTGCAAAATCTTTACTTCAATCAGCCGCGCGGAGATACGCTCATGCATTGGCTCTATGGTGGTGTCCATGAGCGTGCTGATCAGATGCAGGCTATCTCACATCTGCCTCGTACTTTGGAGCACATGCCCGTAATGCATAACTTCGGTCATGTAGCTGTCAGCGGTTGTTGTTTCTGGAAAAGTTACCCATCAGCTGGAAAGAGCTTCATGGTCACGCATTTTAATACTCAGCGTCTGGTGCGCATGGAGATGATTCCAGACGGGAGCACTTATAAAGCCACCGAGAATGAGTTTCTGAAACTCCACGATCCAGATATACATTTCACCGATGTTCTGGAAGATCCCAGAGATGGATCGCTACTCCTCATTGATACTGGTGGCTGGTTTAGGCTTGGCTGTCCTAGTAGTCTGATCGCAAAGTCAGATCTATTAGGGGCTGTGTATCGGATTACACCGGAACAACTAGATCAAAGATGGGTGAAAAGTTCGGTGGATCAGACGTTTGATCTTCAATCGTTACTCCGTGATTTGCGGTCCAAAGAGCCTGCCTTGCAAAGACGAGCCTTAGAGCGCTTGGTTCAAGAGACTCCTTCAGGGATGAAAATAAATGAGGCAGCAAATCCTCAATGGCAAGAGCTGGGCCGAGAATTGCGTCAAAGGATGAGTGAACCCCTTGATCCAGCTTTTGAGCACACCTTGATTCTGGCAGCTCAGAGATTGAATCTATTGGCAATCTCTTTGCAGGAACTTCAGTCGGAAACAAATCCTATTGCCCTTCGTCGGATGTTGGCTGGCTTTATCGCAGATGATGCGGACAGTATGAGATTGCGAGTAAGTGTCGCAGCAAAACATCTTGATTCTAATGATGCAGACCTTGCTCGTGTCTCGTTGAGCCTCGTTGTCAATCACCCTGATGCTGATTGGGTGACTGAAAATTTACAAGCCTGGCTTAAAGAGAAAAATCTGTCTATTCAGCGTGCGAAAGCCCTGCGTGGCTATTGCACCGCTTTGATCAGTCAACCGCACACTCAGGCTCTAATTACAGCCCTGCTCATGCATGATTCTAGAGCATTTCAGACTGTGGGTTTAGAGGTTTTAGCCGGGCAGACATCAACCCTATCTACGGATGACTGGAAGGCTCCACTAGAACAACTGCTTTTGAGGTTGCCGACAGCTCTGCTTTTTGAAGCAATCAAAAAACAGAAATCTTCCCAGTTCGATTTGGCTTTGCAAGCTTTCGCAGCTGATTCTAGTCATCCGCTTTCACTGCGATTAAAAGCTCTGGATGCTGTCAAGGCCCTGAGGTTAACGGACGGAACTTTTGAGATGGTGAGAACTGTATTGGAAGATGCTGCATCAAGCGCTGCAGCTAGAATTCAGGCTTCCACGATGCTCGCAGCTGCCATTCTGACCTCGGAACAGATAGCGCAAGTAGCTCCAGTCATGGCCATCGTGGGTCCGGTCGAACTCAAAACGCTGCTACCTTTACTGAGGCGTCATAAGTCTCCTGAACTCGCTCATTTGCTTGCTAGCCAGATTGCTAAAAATCCTGCCATTGCCAGTCAGCAGGAGAGTTTATATCGAACAGCTTTAGCCGATTTCCCGCCTGAGATTTTTGAGTCCTTGATTCATCCTGCTTATGAAAAAGCGGTCGCTGTGACAGAGATGAAAAAACGTCACTTGGCTGCACTCGCCGATAAAGTCGCATCTTCTGGAAATGCGGCCAGAGGTGCCGAGTATTTTAAACTGGGGAAGGGGAGTTGCGTGGCTTGTCATAAGATCGCTGATGCTGGGCGTGCCATTGGACCTGACTTATCTAAGATTGGAGCTATCAGGTCTGAGCGTGACCTTTTGGAAAGCATTCTCTTCCCGAGTAACACACTAGCTCGTGATTATGAGGCGCACATCTTTGAAACCAGAGATGGACAGCAAAGCCAGGGGCTCATTAAGAGTCATACAGCTGAAGGATTGCTCATCGTCGATATTGCTGGCCAGGAGCGCACACTGGTGCATCAGGAGATCATCGCTGATGTCATACTTACGACCAGCCTCATGCCCATGGGCTTGGACCAGACGATGGCTGAGAATGAATTGCTGGATCTTGTGGCCTACTTAAAAAGCTTGCGATGAGTCACGACTTTGAAGGCACCTCCAGCTCCGTCACGTTCCATGAACTGATTGCTTGGAGGCTTGGTTCTTGCGGCAATAAACGATGCCTGATCTTGAAAGGTGATTTCTTCCCAGCCAAAGGCTTGAGTCCATTTTCGGTAGTCCGTGAAATTAATGTCGGCAGTGATATCTTGCCGTCCGATGTTTTGATAAATGTCGGTTCCGTTTAATCGCTGATGCAGCAGGTAAGCGCGCAGCGTTCCTTGAGGGTGGCGGTGATACAGCGCTGGAAAGAGATCGCCATAATCCACGGTTAGCATGGATCCCT
>Ga0164295_10000752_pt1 | contig 26970 bp, 26 predicted proteins | sample GEODES006metaG_FD_111798 | JGI IMG/M metagenome (GOLD analysis project Ga0164295, IMG submission 111798) | Oligotrophic lake water microbial communities from Sparkling Lake, Wisconsin, USA - GEODES006 metaG | ecosystem: Environmental > Aquatic > Freshwater > Lake | place: USA: Sparkling Lake... | reverse complement strand
TAGAAACACTAAATAAATGGTATGATGAAGGTCATGTTATTTTCTTTTTTACTTCTCGTACCGAAGAGCATAGAGCTGTTACAGAGGCTTGGTTACAACAACATGGCTTTAAATATCACGGAATGGTTATGGGTAAACCACGAGGTGGAAATTACCACTGGATTGATAATCATTTAGTAAAAGCAACACGATACAATGGAAAGTTTACAGATTTAATTGAAAAAGATGTAACCATCCAAGTTTTTGATGATGAATTAAGTAATTAATTTGCTTTTTATATAATAATTTTGATAGAAAATAGCATAAACTATAAATAGTATGTCTGAAAATTTAGTAGTACCTACAATGGCCGAAATGATGGCACAAGGACAAACTCCTGAAGTTTTGTTTTGGGTAGGTTGTTCAGGAAGTTTTGATGATAGAGCCAAAAAAATAACCAAAGCGTTTGTTAAGATTTTAAACAAAGCCAGCGTTCCTTTTGCGGTTTTAGGTACAGAAGAAAGTTGTACTGGTGATCCTGCAAAACGTGCTGGAAATGAATTTTTATTTCAAATGCAAGCCATGATGAATATTGAAGTTATGAATGCTTATGAAGTAAAAAAAATAGTTACAGCTTGTCCACATTGTTTCAATACCATTAAAAATGAGTATCCAGAATTGGGTGGTAAATATGAAGTGGTACATCATACAGAATTTTTAAAATCATTATTAGATTCCGGACGATTAACTATTGAAGGCGGACAATTTAAAGGAAAGCGCATTACGTTTCATGATCCTTGTTATTTAGGTCGTGCCAATACTATCTACGAAGCGCCAAGAGATTTAATACAGAAATTAGATGCAGAGTTAGTTGAAATGAAACGTTCTCGTGCTAACGGATTATGTTGTGGTGCTGGGGGCGCTCAAATGTTTAAAGAACCAGAAAAAGGGAATAAAGATATCAATATCGAAAGAACCGAAGAGGCTTTAGAAACGAAACCAGAAATTATTGCTGCTGGTTGTCCATTTTGCAACACTATGTTAACAGATGGTATCAAAAATAAAGAAAAAGAAGGCTCTGTTCAGGTAATGGATATTGCAGAATTAATTGCAAATGCGCAAGATTTATAATTTTAATGGAGATGAAAAAAGTATTATTGCTATTAGTTTTTTTTATTAATAGTACTTTTTCTTTGGGACAACAAATACAGCATATTGGTAGTTCAGATTCAATATATTTTAATACTACTAAAAATATAAAATTTAATACTAAAGCTTTAATTGTTCCTGCAGTATTGATCAGTTATGGTGTTTTCGCTACAGATAACGGGCAACTAGAGTTTTTTAATACAGAGTTAAAAGGCGAAGTTAAAGAACATATTGATTATAAAACTTCAATAGATGATTTTTCGCAATACACTCCGTTAGCTTCTGTTTTTATTTTAGATGTTGCTGGTATTCAGGGTAGAAACAAATTAAAAGATAAATCTATTATTGCTTCAACTGCTTATTTAATTATGGGAATTTCTGTAACTTCCATTAAAAAAATATCACATGTTCTAAGACCCGATGGAAGTGGTTATAATTCTTTTCTATCAGGACATACAGCTACAGCTTTTATGGGTGCAGAGTTATTGTTTCAAGAGTATAAAGATGTTTCGTATTGGTATGGAATTTCTGGCTATTTTGTTGCCGCAGGAACAGGTGTATTCAGAATGATTAATAACCGTCATTGGTTATCAGATGTAGCGGCAGGAGCTGGAATTGGAATTTTAAGCACAAAGCTTTCGTATTGGTTATTCCCAAAAATTAATAAAATATTTACAAAAAGTAGTGATACAAGTAATAAAAAAATATCATTTTTGCCCTATTATAACGGAAAAAACATAGGTTTTGGATTTGTCTCCACGTTTTAAACTAAAATTATGTACACACCATTCGAAAATTTACCAGAAGATTCTAAGATTTGGATTTACCAATCGAACAGAAAATTAGCTGACGATGAAGTAACTGAAATTACCAAAAAATGCCAAGAATTTGTTGAAAACTGGGCTGCACATGGTACAAGCTTAGAAGCTTCTTTTCTTTTAAAATATAACCGATTTATTATTTTTGCAGTCAATCAAGCAGTACAAAATGCAACGGGTTGTTCTATAGATGCTTCCGTACATTTTATTCAACAATTGGAACAAGAATATCAAATAGAATTACTTGACAAAATGAATGTTACCTACAAAATGGGAGAACATATTGCACATAAAACACTTATAGATTTCAAAAAAATGGCAAAGGAAAAAGCCGTAACTTCAAAAACTATAGTTTTTAATAATTTGATAAATACAAAAGGTGAATTTGAAGAATTTTGGGAAGTTCCAGCTGAAGAAAGTTGGCACAGTAGATTTTTCTAAAAAAAATAACTAACTTTGAAAATCATCAGAAAATAGAAATTTTGATGGTTTTTTTATTTATTTAGATTTCATGAAATACTATATATACATTACATTATTCTTAACCACTTTAGGTTTTTCCCAAAATAAAATGAACACGCAATCCCAACAAGTTTGGGTGGATAGCATCTATAATTCTCTTTCTTTTGAAGAAAAAGTAGGGCAATTGTTTATGATTGCAGCCTACTCTAATAAAAACGAAGCTCACGCACAAGACTTAGATAAATTGATTACCAAATATAAAGTGGGTGGATTGATATTTTTTCAAGGCGGACCTAATCGTCAAGCCAAATTAACCAATCGTTTTCAAGCACAATCAAAAATTCCAATGCTTATTGGTATAGATGCTGAATGGGGTTTGAGTATGCGAATAGATTCTACACACACGTATCCATGGAACATGACTTTGGGCGCAATTAAAGATAATTCGCTGCTTGAAAAAATGGGAATGCAAATGGCGGACCAATCGAAACGCTTGGGTATTCATTTTACCTTTGGTCCCGTAGTAGACATCAATACCAATCCCAAAAATCCAATTATCGGAAATCGTTCTTTTGGAGAAACCAAAGAAAATGTAGCTGAAAAAGCAGTAGCTTATATGCGTGGTTTGCAATCTTATGGCGTTTTTGCTACGGCTAAACATTTTCCGGGTCATGGTGATACGGCTACCGATTCGCATCATGCTTTGCCTACCGTAGATTTTTCAAGAGATAGAATTGAGGAAGTGGAATTATATCCGTATAAAGAACTTATTAAAAATGGATTGGCTAGTGTTATGGTAGCCCATTTAAACGTCCCTAGTATAGAGTCTCGCGAAAATTTCCCATCCTCATTATCGGAAAAAGTAGTAACGGATATTTTAAAAAATCAATTGAAATTTGAAGGTTTGATTTTTACAGATGCCTTAAACATGAAAGGTGCTAGTAATTTTAAACAACCTGGCGATATAGATGTAGCTGCTTTTTTAGCCGGTAACGATGTGTTGTTATTTGCAGAAAATGTTCCTGTTGCGATTGAAAAATTCAAACAAGCGTTTGCAGATAATTTATTTACCGAAGAACGATTGGCACATTCTGTAAAGAAAATATTAAAATATAAATACAAAGCCGGATTAAATAATTATTGTCCCATAGAATTTGAAAATTTATATACTGATTTAAATAAAAAGGAATACAAAGCATTAAATTTAGAAATGTTTGAAAGTGCTATTACGGTTTTAAAAAATGAGGACGAAATTATTCCAATCAAAAGACTTGATAAAGAGAAAATAGCCTATATAAAAATTGGTGACGGAGATGCCACAACGTACATAGAAAAACTTAAAGAATACGCTCAAATTGATGTAATTGAAACTAAAAATTTAGATTCACTTTTAGTGGAAATTGATGCGTATTCTAAAGTAATCGTAGGTTATCACAAACCAGAAGGTATTTGGAAGAAAAATGAAATGACTTTTAATGAAATCAATTGGATTGATAAAATTTCAAAACATAGTAAAACCATTGTTACGTTTTTCACAAAACCCTATTCTTTATTAAGAATTCCGACTTTTGAAGAAACAGAAGGCTTAATTGAGGCCTATCAAAACAATGCAATTTCTCAACTTGTAGCTGCTGAAATTTTATTTGGTGCCAAAGAAGCTAAAGGTATTTTACCTGTATCTATTAAGAAAAACTTTTGTGAATCAGATGGATTGAAAACTAAAAACCTTAATCGATTAGGTATTGCTTATCCAGAACAAGTGAATATGAATTCGGAGATATTGGCTAAAATTGACACTATTGCTACAACTGCTATCAAAAATAAAGTAGCACCAGGGATGCAAATATTGGTGGCTCGTAAAGGAAAAGTGGTATATAGAAAAGCGTTTGGTTCTCCAACTTATGATACCACTAAGCAAGTAAAAAATACGGATTTATATGATTTAGCTTCGCTAACTAAAGTATTGAGTACACTTCCTAATTTAATGAAAGATTATGAAAAAGGGAATTTTTCATTCAACAGTACGTTATCCCAATTACTTCCTAATTTTAAAAATTCTAACAAAGCAGATATTTCGGTTTTAGATATGTTAACGCATCAAGCCAAATTACCAGCTTGGACACCATTTTATATAAAAACGTTAGATTCATTAAAAAAACCAAGTCAAAAATATTATCAAACTACACCTTCTGAAAACTATCCGTTTAAGGTGACTACTAATTTATTTTTACGAAAAGATTATAATGATACAATAATAAATATCATTAAAGAAGCGCCGTTATTGCCTTCTAAACAATATAAATACAGCGATTATGCTTTTATTTTATTTAAAGAATATTTAGAGAAACTTCATCATAAAAGCTTGGATAAACTCTCCGATGATAATTTTTATAAGATGTTGGGCGCCAATAATACGTCATATAATCCGTTAGATAAGTTTGAATTATCAACTATAATGCCTTCAGAAATTGATACGTATTTTAGATACGATACCATTCAGGGTTATGTACATGACATGGCTGCTGCTATGCAAGGCGGTGTTGGTGGGCATGCAGGATTGTTTTCTAATTCGTTAGATGTGGCTAAAATTATGCAAATGTATTTACAAAAAGGCACGTATGGCGGCCATACTTATTTTTCAAAAGATACGTTTGATGCATTTAATACTTGTTACTTTTGTTCAACTGGAAATAGGCGTGGCGCCGGTTTTGATAAGCCTCAAATAAGTGGCGAAGGTCCTACATGTGGATGTACTTCAAAATCTAGTTTTGGGCATACAGGTTTTACTGGAACCATGGTTTGGGCAGACCCTGAAAAGGACTTAATTTATATCTTTCTATCAAATAGGAGTTATCCTGATGGAAATATTAATAAACTCTCAAAATTAAATATTAGAGAAAATATACAGAAAGTAATTTACGAATCGATAACGGATTAATTATGACTTCAGCTGCAAAAACTGTGGAAGAATATATGAATAATCTTCCAGAAGATAGAAAAAAACCAATGCAATTGCTACGAAATACCCTACTTAAAAACATACCTAATGGTTTTGAAGAGGGAATGAATTATGGTATGATTGGGTATTATGTTCCGCATACAATTTATCCGAAAGGATATCATTGTAAACCAGCTGATCCACTACCTTTCATTACATTTGCATCCCAAAAAAACAGCATCAATTTTTACCATATGGGAATATATGCTAATAAAGATCTTTATGATTGGTTTGTGGCGGAATATCCAAAATATAGTTCTCGCAAATTAGATATGGGAAAAAGTTGTATCCGATTTAATAAATTCGATGAAATTCCGTTTGAATTATTGGGTGAATTGGTTACAAAAATTTCTGTGGCAGAATGGATTGCTATGTATGAATCGGCATTTGTTAACAAAAAATAATAGTATAATAAATATCAATTCTAAACATAATGGATTTGGTGTTTCAACAAAAAAATAAATGAAAATAGCAATGGTTTGTTATCCTACCTTTGGTGGGAGTGGCGTAGTGGCTACAGAGTTAGGCTTAGAACTTGCAAAAAAAGGACATGAAATTCATTTCATTACCTATAAGCAGCCTGTGCGATTATCATTATTAAATCCAAACATTTATTTTCATGAAGTAAATGTTCCTAACTATCCATTATTTCATTATCAGCCTTATGAATTGGCCTTATCTAGTAAATTAGTAGATATGGTAAAATTATATAAGATTGATGTGTTGCACGTACATTACGCCATTCCACATGCGTATGCAGGATATATGGCAAAGCAAATGTTAGCCGAAGAGGGTATTTTCCTTCCCATGATTACAACGCTTCATGGTACTGATATTACGTTGGTTGGAAATCATCCTTTTTATAAAAGTGCGGTTACTTTTAGTATTAATAAATCCGACTTTGTAACTAGTGTTTCTAATAGTTTACGAGAAGCTACGTATCGTTTGTTTGATATTAATAAAGAAATTCATGTCATACCCAATTTTATTGAAATTGAAGAAACACATTTAGATGAAAAATCGATTTGTCAGCGTTCTGTTTTGGCTTCGACGAATGAAAAAATAATCACACATATATCTAACTTCAGAAAAGTAAAAAATATTCCTGATGTTGTGAAGGTTTTTTTCAACATTCAGAAAGAAATCCCATCCAAATTAATGATGGTTGGAGAAGGACCTGAGAAGATAATTGCTGAGAAATTATGTGAAGATTTAGGCATTTCGGATAAAGTAATTTTCTTTGGAAATAGTAACGATATTAATCAAATTTTAAAATATTCCGATTTGTTTTTATTGCCTTCTGAAACCGAAAGTTTTGGTTTGGCAGCGTTAGAAGCCATGGCATTTAGTGTGCCAGTAATATCTAGTAATTCTGGTGGAATTCCGGAAGTAAACGAAGAAGGTGTTTCAGGTTATTTAAGTGCTGTTGGCGATGTAGAAAGCATGAGTAAAAACGCAATTTCAATTTTACAATCGGAAGACACGTTATTTCAGTTTAAGAAAGCGGCTTTTGAAGTAGCCAAAAAATTCGATATTAAAAATATTCTTCCTTTATATGAAGATTTGTATTACAAAGCTATAAATTTAGATTCTTAATTATTATGAATAAGTTTAAAAAAATGATTTCTTTATTTAGTATATGTATGTTGTTTCTGTTTTGTAAACCCGTTCAGCAAGTTGTTGTGATAGAAAAAGATCATTATGAAGTGGTGTTTAAAAGTCAAATTGGGGGAAAGAAAGAAAAGTCTACACAAGTAATTAAAAATTATGAAGAATTTAATGCGTTAATTACCGCTTTAAATATTGGCGAAGAATCTTTTGGTAAGTTGTTAGCAATTGATTTAGAAAAGCACGATCTCGTGGCTTGTTTTTTAGGAGAAAAAAGCACGGGAGGGTATGATATTGAAATTGAAGATGTGCTTTTTACAGACACTACTGCACAAATTATCTTAAAAGAAATTACTCCCGAAAAAAATGAAAACGTAACCAATGCATTTACTTCACCTTATCTTTTTGTATTAGTACCTAAAAACAAAACAATATTAGTTAATTAACGTTATAGGTATCTAAAAATTCTTCTTGAACTTGTGTAGTAGTCACTGGCAATCCAATTTGAGCTGCTATGGTGGCGTTTAAGCTAAAATTGGTATTTGTTTTTGTGTATACAACACCTATGTTTTTAGACAGATACTGTGTGCTTACAACCACATCTTGTTGCGGTAAAATATTCACAGTAATAGGAAATCCTGCAATAGTTTGTGTTGATGTTATTTTTAAATTCACCACAATTTTAGTAGATTTTACATTCGGATATACATCATTATTTGGAGAGGTATAAGTTGCAAAACTTTCTCCACCAATTGATCTTAATCGGTATTCAACTGTAATTGGTAAATTGCTTATGGTTTGCTGAAACGTGCCTGTTTTTTCAGATAAAATTTCGCCATTTGTAGCATTTTCTTTAAAAATAATAAAATCAGTTACACTTAAATCAACTCCAGTTGGTAGTGTTATACCTTGTAATACACTTAAATTTCCAGTTAAAAGTAATTTTCCAGCTTCTTTTCTTACATTATTGTTGTTTAATGATGAGCAATAAAAGCCAGTTGCGATATTATTTCTGTTTTTAAATTTTTTATAGGTGTGTACCCCAACTGTTTCATCACCAAAAATATATAAAGAATCTCTTGTATTGGTTAGCCCAACTACATCATATGTCCAGTAGTTTCCAGTATTTAATGGTATAGCATCTGTAAAAGTAGCCGTATTATTAGGGTTGTTTGGGTTGTTTGGGTTATTTGAGTTGTCGTCAATAGTACTTTCTAAACCTTCTACAGCACAAGACACCAAACTTAAACTTAAAATTGCAAATAATATTTTTTTCATTTTATAAATTTTTTGCTAATATAAAAAAAACATTCAATATTTTTGTATAAATTAATAATTGCTTAAAAAATCTGAAATGGCAAATTCAATAGGAACACGTTTTATATTAACAACCATTGGCGAGTCGCACGGCTTGGCTTATGGAGGAATTATAGATGGCTGCCCTTCTAATATTACTATTGATTTAGCTTTTGTTCAATCAGAATTAGATCGAAGAAAACCTGGGCAATCTAAACTGGTTTCTCAAAGAAAGGAAAGCGATACCGTACAATTTTTATCTGGAATATTTGAAGGAAAAACCACAGGGACACCAATTGGATTTTTGATTGCAAACGAAAATCAGAAATCGCAAGATTATGATCAGTTAAAAAATACATATCGTCCCAGTCATGCTGATTTTACATACGATAAAAAATACGGAAATAGAGATTACAGAGGTGGCGGGAGAAGTTCGGCAAGAGAAACGGTGAATTGGGTAGTGGCTGGCGCTATTGCGAAACAAATTATACCAGAAATTAAAATAACAGCGTTTGTTTCATCTGTTGGAACCATTTATATAGACAAACCTTACCAAGATTTAGATTTCACTAAAATTGAAAGTAATGCTGTTAGATGTCCGGATGAAGCCACAGCTGCTAAAATGGAAAACTACATCACCGAAATAAAAAAACAAGGCGATACTGTTGGAGGCACCATTACTTGTGTGTTACAAAATGTACCTATTGGTTTGGGTGAACCGGTTTTTGATAAATTACAAGCCCAATTGGGTAAAGCCATGTTGTCAATAAATGCTGTAAAAGGTTTTGAATATGGTGCTGGATTTTGTGCTGCTGAAATGAAAGGCAGCTCCCACAATGATTTATTTAATGAAGATGGAAGTACCAAAACCAATTTATCGGGGGGCATACAAGGCGGTATAAGTAACGGTATGGATATTTATTTTCGTGTAGCTTTTAAACCTGTTGCTACGCTTTTACAACAACAAGAAGTGTTAACCCAAGATGGAAAACTTTTAGACCAACAAGGTAAAGGCCGACATGATGCTTGTGTGGTACCCAGAGCTGTACCTATTGTTGAGGCATTAGCGGCTATGGTATTGGCTGATTTTACTTTGTTAAATAAATCATCTTAGATTTTACTTAAAAGGACTGATTTTGTTTTTTTATTAAAGAATCACAATTTTTTAACATAAATATCAAAATAAAATATTAATTTTATAAAAATAAATTAAATAAAAAAAATGAAGGAATTTGTTCTAAAATGGTATCCGGTAATATTAGCATTTATTTGTATGTTATATTCAATTACATTAGGTTTGTTAGGTAGACATGATGAAGCCCTATATTCTGCGCATTGGCCAGGAACTATATTATTATTTGCATTAGTAATTCGACAAAGAAGATCATCATGAGTATAGGATTTTTTATAACAGGTGGTATCATTTTTATAGTTTATGTTTTTTTTACCATGTGGAATATTTTTTATTCTGGTAAAAAACAAAGAGAAGAAAATTATCCCACTCTAAAAGATTTGAAGAAAAAGGAAGAAAAATAATTTTTATTTCATTCTTCCATTTTCGCTACGCAAAGTATCCTGACTTTGTAACAAGGCAACTTATAGACTAACAAGTTTTGAGGTTGCTAAATTGTTCGTGTACTTCCAAGAGCATTACCTTTTTTTACATATTTTAAATTTAGTTACTAGTTTTTTTATTAAAAAAAGTCTTTCCACTTCTTCTGAAAATCCTATGCAGTATACTTTAAGTAAAATTATCTTATTTGGTTGGAATAAAATTTCAAGAAAAAAAACATCAATATAAGAGTAACTATTATTGCTTCTAAATTAATTATTGAAAGCATTCATCTAATGAAAAGTTATTGTTTTTGAATCTTTACTAAATTGTTATGTTTTGTAATTGTAAATTTATTATCAATACTATTAATTAGTTTAGCCAAAATTCTTAAATATAATTCTAAAAAATCATTAAATTTTTTGGATTTATTTATTAAAAAACAACTTTTTTTGTGCGTAACATATTGAAACAATTTTCTAATATTGAAAAGCTACTATTTATTACTATAGTAGTTATTTACATCAATAATCTTTTTATTGATATAATGAAAATTGATGCAGCTCAATATGCTTCAATTGCGTTTGAAATGTTAACAAATAATTCGTTTTTACAAATCACAGACATGCAGGCGGATTATTTAGACAAACCACCGCTTTTATTTTGGATTTCTAGTGTAAGTATGGGGCTTTTTGGAGTATGTAATTTTGCATACAAAATTGGAACATTTTTGATGCTTTTACTTTCCTTAATTGCTATTTACAAAATTTCTATCCGCTATTATAACCAGGAAACTGCAAAAAATGCAACACTTATTTTTGGAACGTGTCAAGCTTTTTTTCAAATGACAAATGATGTTAGAACAGATGGATTATTAACATCTAGTGTCATAATTTCTATTTGGTTTTTGGTAGAATATTTTTTTACAAATAAAATAATATATTTACTTCTCGGTGCTTTATTTACAGCATTTGCCATGATGTCTAAAGGGCCAATTGGACTAATTGCTGTTTTAATGCCTATTGGGTTGCAACTACTTTATAAAAAAGATTGGAAACATATTTTCAATTTTAAATGGATACTATTTTTACTGTTTATTGCTTTGTTATTATTTCCAATGTCTTATGGGTTGTATGTTCAATTTGATTTACATCCAGAAAAAATAATTAATGGAAAACAAAATCAAAGTGGTTTGTATTTTTATTATTGGTTACAAAGTTTTGGTCGCATAACTGGTGAAAGTGTATGGGATAATGGTTTGCCATGGCATTTTTTTATAGGTTCTATAAATTGGGATTTTTTTCCTTGGATATTTGTATTGTACGTTGGCCTATTTGTAAAAATTAGAGATTTACTAAATAAAAAATCTGAAAAATTATCAGAAATAATTACAGTTAGTGGTTTTATTCTTTTATTTTTTATGTTGTCCTTATCAAAATACAAACTCCCACATTATATTTTTGTTACACTGCCATTTGCTAGTATAATTTGTGCTAGTTATTTTAATCAAATTACTAGCATCCATTTTAAAATTTGGGATAAAATATATTTTGCTTTTGGTTGTTTGATATTAGTTATTTTAATTATTTATCCACTATTATTTTTCAAAGAATTTAATATTATTATTTTATTTTTAATAGTAATACAACTGGTATTGCTCTATTTTAGAAATAAAATAAAAGGGCATGGAATGTTAAAATTATTAAGTTATGTTATTGTTTTGAATTTGTTTTTAAGTTTTGTTTTTTATCCAAAATTACTAACGTTTCAAGCAGATTCTATGGCTGGTAAATGGTTGATAAAAAATAATCCAACAGCTTTAGTTTATTTAATTGATGAAAAATCACACGCCTTTAATTTTTATACCAAAAACACAAAAAATCAAACCATAAGTATTGATGCAGTTGAATCTGTTAATCAATCCAGTTGGTTTTATATAAATGAAGAAAAACTACAAATGTTAGAACAAAAATATCGTATTGAGAAGAAAATAAAATTTTCAGACTATCCAATAACACGACTGAAATTATCTTTTTTATTAGAGCATAAACGACCAAAATCTTTAAAATATTTTTATTTAATTCAATTAAAAAAAAGAACATAATTGTGAAAAAATTATCCATAATTATTCCTGCTTATAATGAAGGAAAAACCATCCATTTGATTTTGGATAAAATCAAACAAGTTAATTTACTACAAGATATTGAAAAAGAAATTATTATCGTTAATGATTTTTCTAATGATAATACTGAAGAAGCGATTTATAATTATATTGAGCAAAATCCAAACATTCGAATTCAATATTTCAAGCACAGTTTCAATCAAGGGAAAGGTGCGGCACTGCATACAGGTATAAAAGAAGCAACGGGAGACTTTACCATAATTCAAGACGCGGATTTAGAATATGATCCTAATGAGTATAACTTATTATTAAAGCCTATTGTTGATGGCTATGCAGATGTTGTGTACGGCTCTAGATTTATGGGCGGTAATCCACATAGAATTCTATTCTTCTGGCATACGCTTGGGAATAAATTTTTAACTACGCTATCTAATATCTTTACAAATTTGAACTTAACGGATATGGAGACATGTTATAAAATGTTTCGCACTGAGAGTATTCAAAATATTGTTTTAAAAGAAAAAAGATTTGGATTTGAACCTGAAATTACCGCCAAAATTTCTAGAATACCAAAAATAAGAATTTATGAAGTAGGTATATCTTATTATGGTAGAACGTATGAAGAAGGAAAAAAAATTGGTTGGAAAGATGGATTTAGAGCGCTATATTGTATTGTTAAATATGGTTTATTGAAGTTGTAGAAAATTAAAACATTAATTAAATACCTTTAGAAAAATAGCAACAAATTATAATACTATTTATAAAAATTTTATTATCACATTATTTTATTTTGAAAACTTTTTGGCTTTCATTTCATTTCTATATGTGTTTGGTGTTTTTCCAGTTTCTTTTTTAAAGGCAACAGAAAAATTACTGTAACTATTAAATCCTAAATCAAAAGCAATATTACCTATTGAGATATTTGTTTCTTTTAATAATATTTTTGATTTTTCAATTTTCTGTTGTAAAACATATTGGTAAGGCGTATGTTTTAAATGTTTTGTAAATACTCTTATAAAATGTTGCTCCGTCCAATTTGCTATTTTTGCCAAAGTTGAAATTTCTATTTTCTCTGAAATGTTTTCAGATATATATTCTATTACTCTTTTAATTATATATGGGTTTTCATCAAGAAATGGATTCGCTGAACTTCTTGTAATATCAATTTTTTTATATTTAAAATTATTTAATACAATTTCAACTGTAGAAATAATATCAATATTTTTAAAAGGTTTAATTATTATTCCATGAGGTCTAGTTTCTTTGATCTTATAAATTGTAGTTAAATCATTACTCCCTGTGATATATATATACGGAACAGTATCATTCTTTAATAAATCTTTACCCAAATTAGTTCCGTCTAAGCCGCTTTTTAAATTCACATCAATTAATATAAGACTAAAGTCATTTCGATTTATTTCTGTTCTTGCCTGTTCTACGGAAGTAATTCCGATTAAACAATTATAACCGTTGCTTTCAAGAATTATACGCAAGTGATTAGCAATTATTAGCTCATCTTCAATAATTAATATTTTTTTTTTCATTATTAATTTGCTTTTATCTTAGAAAAATTAGTCAAATATTTTACATCTAATAATTGTAATGTTTTATTTTAATTACTTTATAACAACCTGACAAAGTCAAAAACAACAGATTTATTTGTTTGATCTTATTATTTCATAATTTCATAATTTCTAATACTGAGGAATAATCATATATATAAACTTAACAAGGATGATTTTTATTACTTGGTATATCTCCTTGCAACCTTTCTACAAATCTATTATATAAAAAGCAATGTATGGTATTGATAATTAACATGGTATATTTAAAATTAACAAATTCATACTAATTATTATTATATTTAAATTAAGTTTCCGATACAGCATGTAAAATAGAAGTTTAAATGCGTATTCTTATTTATTTTTTTGCAATAATCTTTTGTGGTAATCCTAGTTAAAATGTTTTATAAAATTAACTTTTGTTAGATTTTCATTTCTAAAGTTAATAATTACAGAAAATGTTTTTGTTAATTAGTCTTATTTGAGTTAATTATGTTTTTGGCTGTTTTATTATTTTTTTGTTTGTTATTTTTTTTTATTTTTGAAGATGTTTAATAGATTATGAATGTACAAAAATTGTGTTACATTTAAATTTATTATTTTTCAATTATGTAAAACAATATCTAAAATAAGTACTTATTACTTTTTTAAGAACACTTATTTTATTGAAAAATTTTAAATTCGCTTTCTTTTATTAATACTACATAAAGTAAATTAAATTAACCACTTAAATTAAAAAAAATGAAAAAGGCGTTTTTTTTTACCATTAACTAAAATTTAGAATAGATTTTGAAAAAAGTAATTGTTTTTTTGTTCCTTGTTTTATTTTCTTGTAATTGTATTTACGCTCAAGATGAAAAGAGAATAAATAGAATTTTAAAAAAAATAGAAAAAGAGCAAAACGACTCACTAAGGTGTGAGCATATGTTTGATTTATGTGTTATTTACCTTTCAAAGGATTTAGCCAAATACAAACACTATGTTCAGATTTTAAAAACAGATGCTCAAAAGAAAAACAAAAATAATGGGTTAGGCTTATATTCTTTATTAAATGCTTCATATTTGATTGCTTTAGGAGATTTTAAAGGTTCTGTTGTATATTCTAATAGAGCTTCAATACTTTTTACAAAGAATAATAATAAGCAGAAATATTTAGATGCAACATATTATAACGTGATTGCTAATTACTACCTTGGTAATGTTACTTCTGCTGAGAAAAAGGCAGAAAATGCTCTTGTAATTGCAAAAAAATATAAATTTTATGACCAAATTGCAGCATTACAGTATTTTATCGGTTGCAGTTATGCTAGAAAAAATCAGTTAGATAAAGCTTTACAAGCTCAAAATACCGCTGCTTTTTACTATGGAAAAATCAAAAATAATTTGGGAGTAATCAATTGCTACAATGAGCTGATTACTTTGTACATATATAATGAAAATTGGGATAAAGCTTCTGAATATTCTGATTTGATATTACAACTAGCAGATAAAACCGAAAATTTAGATATTCAAACAAAGTCATTATTATTTACAACTGTAGCTTCCGCATATAATGGTGCTAAATTGTATACTAAAGGATTAAATTATGCTTTAAAAGCAAATAAGATTAATTTTGAAATAGGCAACCTTGAAATCATTGTTAATAATTTAAATGTTTTAACTGAAATTTATACTTCTTTAAATGAAACAGATTTGGCAATTAAATACTGCAAAAAAATAATAGAATATCCCGTTTCAGATAAATATAAAGTGGAAGCTTATAATTTGTTGGCAAAAAATTATCAAATTAGGGAGAATTACAAGTCAGCTTTGTATTATCAAACCAAAAGTGTTGATATTGTAAATACATTAAATAAATCAGATAAAAGTTCAAGTGAAATTTACAGAAATTTTTATAAAGATTTAGCAACTATCCAGTATTTGCTTGGTGACTATTCTAATGCCTACAAAAATCTTTCAAAGTATACAGACTTAAATACTAAAGTAATTAAGAATGAAAAAAAGAATGATATAAATGCATTACTACTTAAATTTGATAGCAAAGAGAAAAATTTGAGATTGAAAGAATTAACCTTACAGAAAAAGAATAAAGAATTAGCTTATAATATTCAACAAAATTATTTGATTTTTACATCCTCCATTTTATTACTAACACTTATTATTTTAATAATTTTAGTTTATTTTTATAGACGCAACAAAATTAAAAGCAAGCTTATTACATTTCAAAATAGCGAACTTGAAAAATTTTCTGAACAGATCAAAGAATCATTGATAGAGAAAAGTTTATTGTTAAAAGAAATTCATCACCGTGTTAAAAATAATTTGCAAATTATTATTAGTTTGCTAGGTTTAGAAGCAAAAGAAGGTAAAACCAAAAACATTACTGAGTTTTTAGAAGTTTCGGAAACTCGAATTCAAACAATAGCTTTGATACATCAAAGTTTATATGAGAATGACCAATTGAATAGAATTAATTTCAATCTTTATCTCGAACAATTAGTAAGTTTTTTAAAAGCTGCATTGAGCTCGGAAATGGATAATATTACTATTCAAATTGAAGTAGAAAATATTTTTTTGAATATTGAAACGGCAATTCCAATGGCTCTTATTGTCAATGAATTATTAACAAATACATTTAAATATGCATATCCTAACCAAGAAAAAGGAAAAGTAATAATAGCAATTGAGCAAATGTCAGAATACGAGTTTAAATTAACTTATTTTGACAATGGTATTGGTTTTCATGAAAATCAAGAAACTACTCAATCATTTGGAATGAATTTGGTAAAAATGTTAGCCAAACAATTAAAGGGAAATTTTGTTAAAGTTCGGTCAAAAGGCACTAAATACACTTTGGTTTTCAGAAATATTTAGCTTAAAAGTATTAGTTAGTCATTAAAGAATTAGTCAAAAAAATAGAAAATTTTTATGAAACATACTATTTTAATTGTTGAAGACGAATTTCTGATATCAAGAAACATAAGAAATATTTTACTAGAAGAAGATTATGATGTAATTGACAATGTTGAAAGTGTTGAACATGCGATAGAAGTACTTAACACTAAAAAAATAAGTTTAGTAATAATTGATATTAATCTCAAAAAAGACAAAGATGGAATTGATCTAGGAAATCATATAATAGACAAAACAATCATTCCTTTTATTTATATTACTTCATATTCTGATAAAATCACCTTAGATAGGGCATATAAAACAAGGCCCCAGGGGTATTTAGTAAAACCGTTTAAAGCCATTGACATTAAAATTAATGTGTCTATAGTACTACATAATTATTATAAAAGAATAAATGAAGAACCCTACTTATTAGAAAATACTACTAATGAAGTACCGTTTTTTTTAAAGAAATCCATCGATTATATTAATGATAATATTGACAATCATATAAATATTAAAATTTTAGCTTCGCAAACACAATGGGGGTCTCAGCATTTTCAGCGGGTATTTACAAAGTATGTTGGACAAACGCCATTAAAATTTATTAACCAAAGAAAGATTGAAAAATGTAAAACTTTACTGATTGAAACCGCTATTCCAACTCGACAAATTAGTTATCAATTGGGTTTTTTGAGTCATGGAAATTTTTGTACTATATTTAAAAAGCTCACAGGAAAAACGCCAAATGAGTTTAGGAAAGCCTACAAATCTTAAAAAAGTGAACTAAATTTAATAAAGTTAAAATAATCTTATCAAAAAAATAATGACTTTTTTTTAAATATTTTTAGATAACTGATTAGTTTTTTCTTATAATTATTGTGTTTTCTTTTTTATTTTCCTCAAAACTTTAAAAAATATTAAAAAATTAACAATTATTTAATATTTGATTCAGGGCTATATTTTACTGATTTATATTGTAAATTGTTTGATTTTTTTTTAAATTCACAGTATATAAAACGACAAATATTGACATTAATGATTGCAAATATGCTTTTTATATTTTTTTTTTTCGTAAAATTGCAAGAGTAAAATTACAAAAATGAAAAATTTATTGTCAATGTTGTTTGTAATTTCTTCCACTTTTTCTGTTTTTTCTCAGACGGACATTACAGATTACTTAGAGGGTAGGAGTTTTAAAAATGAGCAAACAGGTTTAGTCGTGAAATATGGATATATATCCCAACTCAACACTAACGGAATTACGTTTATAAACTCATATGGTGACAAACACTATTTTATGAATTGCTCTACACAAAAATCTTCTGATAATCGTTATGCCGTTTTTACTAATTGTATGAATCCAGAAACTGGAAGCGGAGTTGGTAAAATTTTTGCCTACAGAAATAAAATTGTAATTGTAGCTTCTGATGGTGAAATGGTTTATGAATTAATGGATTAATAATAAGAATGAAAAAGTTATTAATTTATTACTCTATTTTCTCAGTTTCAAATTTAAAATAATATTTTTTAGCGTTATTGATACCCCCAAATCAACTAAAAATTATATACTTATTTAATTTCCAAAATGTTTCAATGGAGTCAGATACCATTTAAAAAAAACGGATTTTATAGTAAAAAAAAATGAGAAAAAAAATTATGCAAATTTGCTTTGTGATGTTAGGAACTGTATCGTTTTCACAAGCACAAGAAACCCCAGCGGAAGTTAAATACCGTAGAAGTTCATTATCTATGATTCTAGTTGAATCTGAAAATTTTCCAAATAAAGATGCTGTAATGTCATCTTGGGGTAATTATCCATTTCCTGATAAATACAATAAGCATAATGTTGATACTAAAAGCGTTAATTTAGATGCGATAAAATTAACAGATAGCGAATTATTGGCAGCTGGGTTTTTAAAAGATACGTTAAAAAATCCATTACAGCTTTTAAAAGCATCAGTTAAGCCTGTAAGATATTTAAACAGTGAGCAAACTATAGCAGTTGTTTTGCCTTCTGAAAATGAAGAGTATAGATTAAAAATCGATAAAATGATTAAAGAATCTAAACTTGCTAATAAATTAGTAGCTTCTTGGTTTAATTTGAAAGATGGTAAGTTTGATATGAGCTTAATTCAAGCGAGAGGTTCATATAACGCTTCACAATTAGAAGCTGGAGTAGCATCTGGACAGGTTGGTGGTATTGATAAAATATTAGGTGATGCTGGAGAGGAATTAATTAAAAATACATTTATAACTTTTACAAAATTAAGCTTTGTTGAAAACGAACCAATTGCTAGAGCGATAAGAGATGTGGCTAAGGCTGAAGTAGCAAAACAATTAGCAGGTAAACCACAATTTTTAATGGATAAAGCTATGCAAGGTTTGGATAAAGTTTATGATAAAACCAAAGAAGGATATTCTTTGTGGTCAAGTACTTGGTTATTCAAATTGAATTGGGATGAAACTACTGCAAATACTTTTTATTCAGAAATTTGGAACAACCCGTCTAAATTGGCAACTTCTGATTTATTTAGCTTAGAATTTGTAAATTTCCAAAAAAACATGAGTTTAGTGACTTTTAAATTAGGAGAAACTCGTACGCAAGAGCAAATTATTGACTTGGCATTGGTTAGAAACGTGGACAATGCGTTTGCTAAATTACAAAAAGAAAACGATGTGTTCATGCCAAAAGTACCTGTATTGACTACTAAACCAGTTACGGCTCAGATTGGTATGAAAGAAGGTCTAGAAGGTGGTGAGAAGTTTGAAGTACTTGAGTTTGGAGTTGACGATAAAACAGGATTAACTGTGTATAAAAAAGTAGGTACTGTTAAAGTTGATAAAAAACAAGTTTGGGACAACCGTTACAATGCGGGTCAAAAACCTGAAAAAGAGCAATTAGACAAAGAAGGTAATCCAGTAAGTGCTACCTTATTTAAGGGTAAAGTTCCTTTTGGTGCTTTGTTAAAGCAAGTTAAGTAATTTAATTTAAGATAAATATGAAAAGTAAGTTTTTAATATACACAATACTATTTTCATTATTTACATCACAAGTGATCTATAGTCAGTCTTCAAAAAAGAAGGCTGATAAAGATACTAATGAATGGAGGTATGAAATTGAAGTGGTAGGTGAAGGTACGCAAAACACTTATCAAGTTAAAACATGGAATTATTCAAAAAAGCCTGAAACCGCTGTGGAGCAGGCAAAAAAGAATGCAGTACACGGTATAATTTTTAGAGGTTTTCCATCAAGAGATAGGATTCAAGGAAAACCAGCTTTAGCTAGAGATCCAAATCTTGAACAAGAAAAAGAAGAGTTTTTTGCTGATTTTTTTGCTACTGGAGGAAAGTATTTAAAATTTGTTACTGTGGCCAACAATGGAGCTTTAGGTCAAGGTGATGTAATTAAAATAGGAAAAGAATACAAAGTGGGCGTAGTTATTTCAGTAAATGTAGCCATGTTGAGAAAAGACTTAGAAGATGCTGGTATTATTAAAGGTTTAAATAATGGTTTTTAATTAATTATGAAGTATATTTTAGCAGTATTTATTTTTCCATTATGTATTGGATGTTCAAGTCCTCAAAAGAACATTGCTGGTAATTACACTTACAAGACAGAATGTTTGGGATTGGAATTGGATGGTTCACAAACCCTAAAAGCATGGGGAAATGGAAGAAATAGGCTTGATGCTGTAGAACAAGCCAAAAAAAATGCAGTAAACGAGGTACTTTTTAATGGTATATATGAAGGTAAGCAGGATTGTGATAAGAGACCTATATTATTGGAAGTGAATGCTCGTCAAAATCATGACGATTATTTTAATATATTTTTTGCTGATGGAGGAGAGTACAAAAACTATGTTTCACTAAAAGATGAGCGTATTTTTCAAAAAGTTTCCAGAGACAGAAAAGGTGCTCGCGAGAGCGTTACACATGGGATTGTCGTTCGAGTTTTGAGGTCTGAATTGAAAAAGAAATTAATTCAAGATGGAATAATCAAATAATAATATTAAATTTTTTATATATGAAAAATAAATTTTTAACAGTTTTAGTTACATTATTTTCTGTAGTAGTATTCTCTCAAGCTAAAAAACCAACCATTATGGTGGTGCCTAGTGATGATTGGTGTACAGCAAATAATTATATGATGCTTTTTGAAAATCAAGGGAATTCATTAAAGTTGCCTGACTATAATAAAGCATTACAAGAAAATAGCGATTTAAATAGCGTTATTTCAAAAATAGGTGAATTGATGGCTCAAAGAGGATTTCCATTAGTTGACTTAAAATCTCAATTAGATAAAATTGCCAAAGATAAAGCAAGAACAAATATGACGGGAGTTAATGAATCTCCAATCGATGTTCTAAATAAAACAGCAAAAGCTGATATCATCATGAAAGTTTTTTGGAAAGTAAATACATTAGGTCCTAAAAGATCTGTGGAGTTTAGACTTCAAGGAATTGATGCATATACAAGTAAACAACCAGCGGCAGCTTCTGGGACTGGTGCTCAATCATTTTCAGCTGAATTATCAATTCTATTAGAAGAGGCTGTACTAGCTCATTTAGATAATTTCAATAATCAATTAATGACTCATTTTGAAGATCTTTTGGCTAATGGTAGAGAAGGTGCATTAGTATTATTAGTTGGTGAAAATGGCACTTCAAATTTTGATACAAATTATTCAATAAAGGGTAAAGAAGCAGCATTAAAAGATATTATTAATCGTTTTTGGATGCCAAGAAATACTGTAAACGCAAGATTTTCATTAGATGAAAATAGTGAGAATGTATTAAAATTTTCACAAGTTAGAATTCCATTATATGGTGATGATGGTTGGGGAGGACAAATGGCCTATGATTTTGCTACTTGGGGTGGTAATCTTAAACAATTTTTAAAAGATGAATTAAAGTTAGAAACTAAAATTCAAACCAAAGGTTTAGGAGAAGTAGAAATAATTATAAATCAATAGTTTTGGTTATGAAAAAGCATAATTTACTTTTAGTAGTTTTATTTTTTGCCATAAATTCTTTTGCACAAAATAGTTTAGGCAAAGCTGATGATGCAGCAAGAATTGTATTGAATACTTATATTCCTACTCAAGTTGAAGGCTTAACAGATGCTGCCAAAGCAAATTTAAGTAATAAACTAAGCCAAATTGCAACTAAAGCTGGTATGGGTGGGAGTGCTTCATATCCACGCTTTATAATTACTGCCAATGTTGTTGTTGTAACAAAAGATATTACTCCAACTGCACCACCAATGCATGCTTATACTCTTGAATTGACTCTTTACATAGGAGATGGTATAGCTGGAACTAAATTTTCGAGTACTTCAGTAACTCTAAAAGGTGTGGGAGAATCAGAAACTAAAGCTTATATTTCAGCATTAAAAAATTTAAAAGTTGATGATCCTAAATATCAAACTTTTATTGCTAATGGTAAGACAAAAATTATTGAATATTACAATAGCAAATGCGATTTTCTATTAAAAGAAGCAGAAATGTTGACCAGTAAAAATGAATTTGATGCAGCTATTGCAACCTTAACAGCTATCCCTGAAGTTTGTAAAGTTTGTTACGATAAAGCAATGACTGCTGTTGCACCTATTTATCAAAAACAAATAGATCGTCAATGTAAAGCTAACTTAATGGAAGCTAAAAATGCTTGGAACCAAAGTCAAGATGCTTCTGGAGCCAGTACTGCAGCTAACTATTTAGGGCAAATTGATCCAAATGCATCTTGTTTTGCTGAAGCTCAAAATTTTTCAAATGCAATTGCAAAAAGAATTAAAGAAATTGATCAACGTGAGTGGAGTTTTAAAATGAAACAACAACAAGATAATGTTGATATTGAAAAAGCATCAATAAAAGCAATTAGGGATATAGGAGTTGCATATGGTAACGGACCAAAAGCCAATGTGCTTCAGTATAATGTTTACGGATGGTGGTAAATAATTTTATTAATATTTTTTATAAAAATAATATGAAAAAAAACATTTTTTTAATAGCATTCTTTATATCATTTTCGATAAATGCTCAAATTCAGAGGGCTATTGAAGGTAGTTCGGTAATTAGAAAAAATATTTTAGTTAATCAGGAATTTAATTTTTTTAGAGATTGGACTAATATTGCTTCTTTTAAATCGGGTTTAGGTGAAACCGTTAAATTGTATCCAATAGTTTTTTCAACACCAGATAAAAAAATTGTATTACAAGGTTTGCAATTAGATGCCGAAGTTAAACCTCAGGAGTCAAGCATCACTACAACACCAACTGTTACAAAAGGAATGCTAAAAAGAACTATTTTTATTGATAAAGATGATGTTATTGGAATGATAGCTTATATAGAAAGAGATATTGTGCCAAACTTGAAGACAACATATAAAAAACAGTCAAAGGAATATGTTTTTAAATCAAATGAAATGTTTTTTTCTTTTTTAATTGATGAAAAGGATTTAAGAATTACAATTCATATTGCAGATTATGGACCGTTGGGTGATAAGCCGGGTGGTGATCAAATCGAATTTTGGACAGAATCAAAAGTAGATGACATTCCAGTCTTGCTCAATACATTAAAAGTATTTGCAAAACAAATGAAATAAAAAACATTAGATATAATTTAAATACCTGTAAGTAATTACAGGTATTTTTTTTATATAGATTAGTTGATACATTTATTAACTTTAATAATCTTATTAGTATGAAATTTTATATATATTAAAACAAAAAGAACCTGTTATAATAAAAATGAATTATTTTGATTATAGAAAACAAAAACGCATATATACAGAAGAAAAAGCCTATTTAAAATGGGTGCCAGTTACACAAAATTTTGAAATTTTATTGGAATCGCAACATAAAAAGTTGTATGCCATTGCGATATTGAACCAATCTTTAAAAGTAATGTCTGAAGCATTTGCTGCAAAAGACAACCAAAAAGCATTAGTAGAAATTCAAAATACGATTTCTCAAATTAAAAATTTATATCCTGAAGCCAAAGATGCCGATGTTGAAAAATTAGTGGTAAGCGCCACAGAAAATGCAACAGCTTTGACGCAACTTATTAAAAATAAAAAAGTTAAAAATTAATTATTTAAGAAGAGCAACGAAAACTAATTGGTTCGATAGTTCCAAAAAAATTCCAATTTGAAAATAAAAAAGTTCGAACCGCAGATATTAACCTTTTTTTTTAAAAATATCCAGTATTAACAGTACTTCGCAAAGGACAAAAAAAAGACAGATTCAAAAAAAATTGAATCTGTTTAAGTTTGTGGGCAATGAGGGGTTCGAACCCCCGACCCCCTCGGTGTAAACGAGGTGCTCTGAACCAGCTGAGCTAATTGCCCCAATAAAACGCAATAATTAATCAATGCGTCTGCAAATATACACTCTAAATATAGATATCCAAGTTAAAATAAAAAATAATTAATTAAATTTTATATCCTCTAAAATCACTTTATTTGCTTCGTTTATAATAGTGAGTGTAACTTTTTTATTTTCAGCCAATTGAGATTCAATGATGTATTTTTTTCCATTTTTATAGGGAATGTTACTTTTTGAAAAATCCACATCTCCGTTAGAAATTGCTTCATCAATGGCTTTCATAGTAGTTGTTTTTTTAGCAAAGATACTATCAACTGCCGCTGAAGTTTTAAAAGGTTTACTTCTAATATCTTTAATCACACGACAATTTGGAAAATAACAAAAAGCGACGCCTCTTGAAGTTGCTTTTGCAGATAAAAATTCTCCAACAAAATAAAACCCAATTAATAATCCGAATAAATAAAAAGCTAATCTGTATCGTAAAGACATTATACTAAATTTTAATACTGCAAAGATAGTACTATAAAAAGGATTGTCAAAAAACTATTTTTTCTTATTTTGTTTGAATGTTATCGCATTAAATAAAATAATTTTTCACAAATTATTATTCTAACATAATTCTTTTGAAATGTTATTTTTGTTACTTTTGAAGAAAATTACATTTCAAATATATTATGATTTTTGATAGACAAAAAATATCCAACGAAACACTACTTCAATTATATAAAAAATTAGTTAAACCGAGATTAATCGAGGAGAAAATGCTAATTTTATTACGTCAAGGAAAAGTATCCAAATGGTTTTCTGGTATTGGACAAGAAGCCATTTCTGTAGGAATTACTTGTGCTTTAGATGCAGATGAGTACATTTTGCCAATGCATAGAAATTTAGGTGTTTTTACTTCTCGTGATATTCCTTTACATCGATTATTTTCTCAGTGGCAAGGAAAAAAAACGGGTTTTACAAAAGGTAGAGACAGAAGTTTTCATTTCGGTACTCAAGAATATAAAATTATTGGAATGATTTCCCATTTGGGTCCGCAATTGGGTGTGGCAGACGGAATTGCTTTAGCAAATAAATTAAAACAAAATGGTAAAGTAACTGCTGTTTTTACTGGTGAAGGCGCTACTTCTGAAGGTGATTTTCATGAAGCATTAAATATTGCCGCAGTTTGGGATTTACCAGTATTGTTTGTTATTGAAAATAACGGGTACGGACTTTCTACACCAACAAACGAACAGTATCGTTGTGAAAACTTAGCGGATAAAGGTATCGGTTACGGTATGGAAAGTCATATTATTGATGGAAATAATATCTTAGAAGTATATACTAAAATTTCAGAATTAAAAGCATCAATGATTGCCAATCCTCGTCCTGTTTTGTTAGAGTTTTTAACTTTCAGAATGCGAGGTCACGAGGAGGCGAGTGGCACAAAATATGTCCCACAAGAATTAATGGATATTTGGGCAGAAAAAGATCCAATTGAAAATTACAGAAAATATTTAATCGCCACCGATGTTTTGTCTGAAACAGAAGATACTCAAATTCGAGAAGCTATTAAAGCAGAAATAGAGGAACATTGGGCAATTACTCAAGCAGCAGAAGAAGTGGTAGCTAATCTTGCAGAAGAATTAAATGATGTCTACGCGCCTTATACTCATGAAGAAATAAACCCATCGGAAGCAACAGAAAATATACGATTTATAGATGCAATTTCTCATTCGTTAAGACAATCAATGCAACGCCACCCAGATTTAGTAATAATGGGTCAAGACATTGCAGAGTATGGCGGAGCATTTAAAATCACAGATGGTTTTGTAGCTGAATTTGGTAAAGAACGTGTGCGAAACACACCTATTTGTGAAAGTGCCGTAGTTTCAACCGGAATGGGATTGTCTATAAACGGATGCAAAGCTATTGTAGAAATGCAATTTGCAGATTTTGTTTCAACAGGATTTAATCCGATAGTAAATTTATTAGCCAAACAACATTACCGTTGGAATGAGAAAGCCGATGTGGTGGTACGAATGCCTTGCGGTGGAGGCACTCAAGCAGGTCCTTTTCATTCGCAAACCAATGAAGCGTGGTTTACTAAAACACCTGGTTTAAAAGTGGTGTATCCGGCTTTTCCGTATGATGTAAAAGGTTTATTAAATACAGCCATTAACGATCCAAATCCAGTTTTGTTTTTTGAACACAAACAATTGTATAGAACTATTAATCAGGATGTTCCTACCGATTATTATACGATTCCTTTTGGAAAGGCTGCTTTGTTAAGAGAAGGTAAGGATGTTACTATAATTTCATTTGGAGCAGGCGTGCATTGGGCGTTAGAAACATTAGCTAAAAATCCTGAAATTTCTGCAGATGTTATAGATTTACGAACCTTGCAACCTTTGGATATAGATACTATTTTTACCTCAATTAAGAAAACAGGTAAATGCATCATTTTGCAAGAAGATACTTTATTTGGCGGAATTTCAAGTGATATTTCAGCTTTAATTATGGAAAATTGTTTCGAATATTTAGATGCTCCCGTAAGACGAGTTGGAAGTTTAGAAACACCAATTCCATTTGTAAAAGCTATTGAAGATCAATATTTGCCAAAAGCACGTTTTGAAATAACTTTAAAAGAATTGATAGCTTTTTAATACTAAACTTTGGCTTTTGAAACCAAATAACAAACAAATTATGAGTTATTATAAAATTACGGATTTAGAAAATTATTTTAAAATGTACAAAAAATCAGTACGTGAACCAAGAAAATTTTGGGATCGTATTGCTGATGAAAACTTTACTTGGTATCAAAAATGGGATAAAGTTTTTGATGTAGACATGCAAGAAGCCAATTTTAAATGGTTTTTAAATGCAAAAGTAAATATCACAAAAAACTGTATCGACAGACATTTAGCCAAACGAGGCGACAAAACAGCCATTATTTTTGAACCAAACGATCCAAAAGAAGTTGCATTACATATAACTTATAAAGAATTATATGAGCGCGTTTCTAAAATGGCAAATGTATTACGTGAACAAGGCATAAATAAAGGCGATAGAGTTTGTATTTATTTACCAATGATTCCAGAATTGGCTGTTGCTGTTTTAGCTTGTGCTCGAATTGGAGCCATTCACTCGGTAGTATTTGCTGGATTTTCAGCTTCAGCTGTAGCGGCAAGAATTAACGATTCGGAATGTAAAATGGTAAT
>Ga0164295_10000751_pt1 | contig 26975 bp, 26 predicted proteins | sample GEODES006metaG_FD_111798 | JGI IMG/M metagenome (GOLD analysis project Ga0164295, IMG submission 111798) | Oligotrophic lake water microbial communities from Sparkling Lake, Wisconsin, USA - GEODES006 metaG | ecosystem: Environmental > Aquatic > Freshwater > Lake | place: USA: Sparkling Lake... | reverse complement strand
TCCCTGGAAGGAACCGACTGATAACACTCACAGCTCATCACAGCCGTATTGGTACTCATATAGGGAATCGGGCAGCCAGTAATATAAATGTAGGGAGTGGCAGCAATGCTTGAAACTTCCGAACAGGCTCCCCCCACACACGGCATCTTTACCGGCATAGATTCGGTATCAGAATATCCAGGAGATTTTGTACAACAGGCAGCCGTAGCAACATTACCATTTTGGTTAATAGGAGAGAAATAGGTACCAGGCGAGGTGACCCGTTGGGTCAGACGCATAGTTTGTAATCCGGCGTCCACTGGTCCTCCCCGTTTAATATATTGATTCATCGACTGTACCTTATAGCGGAGATACTGCGATGCGTCCATTCTATCTATGGAATTGATTTTCAATTCCATGGATAGAGATGACACAAACTGCGATGATATTGTATGGAGGGTTGATCGCCTGTGTACTAGCAGCAGGAGTCCTCTATAACTACAAATCGGAGCTCTTCCAGTCACGCCTGATTCCAAAGGCAATCGATCCAAGACCGATCCTTTGGTTTGTCTTGGATGATCAAGCCAATGGACGAAAGTGGAGTACCTTTGCAGATCGCAATGAACGTGCCAATAACCGTGGATATACGGAACTAGCACTGCAAGCTGCTTACAAAACTCAAGGAGCCTTCAGAATCGAAGTGTTGGAAGGGCGAGACGCTGTTATTTCCAAAATAACCTCCCCTATTCCTGCGAAATATGATCAACTCCCTCCCAAACTATGGAAAGGGTGGTCACGCGCAGCACTCTTAGCCTCGCAAGGAGGGTTGTACGTCGATGGGGATTCTGTCCTGTTTATTGGTCCTTGCATGATGAAGTGTGTGAAGGAGTGTGAAGCAGCACTGTTTGGAGTGAATCCGGATGAACCCCGTGTCTCTGCTACCACTGCCGTAGCACCCGGTCCCTCTTCCTATGTCGGTTGGGCACGCTCTGCCCATCATCCTGCCTGGGATCTGGCAGAACAAGAGTGGTTTGCTGTCATAGCCCCTGGTGCTCCCTCGTATACCTCTGCCATTGCGCAACGTGTGGATCAAGAGATTATGTTACATCAACGAGAAAAAGGGGCGATTGTGTTACGAGAACCGGAAGGAACCCGTCGCGCTGATGGAACGGTGATGAATCCTGAAGATTTCTGGGGGCGAACCAAACTTCCTCTTGATGCCAATGTCGTGTATATTGCAGTCGATGGAGAAGCCTTAGAACGATCCACCCAATTACAATGGGCACTTCGCCTATCCCCCAGTCAACTTCTTGAAAGTGATCTTGTGTGGGTGAAATTGGCAAAACATGCAATTGATGGGTAGGTTTTGATCTGATTCAGGAATTATTTGTCATGGATGGAAAAGAACGCGAAGCGTTCTTTTCCATTTTTGATAAAAATTGCGGTTCCTACTCTGAGAGCTTCGCTCTCAGAGTAGGAACCACTATCCTATTTTGGATTCATGAAATGAATCCAAAATAGGATTGCTTTGCCAGGGAAGCTTCGCTTCCCTGGCTCAGGAATTGTTTGTCGTGAAAACAGAAACGGGGAGCTATGCTCCCCGTTTCTGTTTTTTCGATAAAAATTGAAAGCACATTTTCACAATATAGAAGATACTGGTGCCACTAGTACATTCACTTGTCCAAAATGGTATCTCAAACGAAACAGATTTCCTCGTCGTCGTCGCTCACTGAGCGGCGTGCGGCGGGGTTTTTTCTGTTGAAACTTGTTATCAACGATAAAAATTGAAATCACATTTTTACAATTTAGAATATCCTGAGAAATCATTGTAGTTGTTAAATAATTGCTACATGCGTTACTGCTGTGATTTTTTCCGTTTAGATTGCATCAATATTCAATGTATCGCTTACATGAATTAATCGAGATTTAGTAGCATCTGCTTTTTCTCGTCCCGAAGCGCCTCGTCTTGCAGGAGCAGCCGCTGCAGAATTAGAAGAACTCTCTTCCTCTTCTTCCTCCTCCTCCTCATCATCCAATTTTGCTTCAAATACAAATCCTTCGTCCTTTACCAATTCAGCGGTTTCTACTGTTCCAGATTTCACCATCCATTCAGGAATGACTCCATCCTTCACAAGTTTCTGAGCTACTTTTTCTTCTATAATCGATGTAATATCAAACATATAATCACTTACAATTCCTTCACCTGGTTTCAATTCCACATCGGGATTGAACTCAGTTCCAACAAAGATGCTTACAATGCTTGTACTGCATAACGGGGTTGAGCCTCGTTTGGATAATAATCGCGGTAATCGCACTAATAAGGTTTTCGGTCCAATCGTTTCCGTAGCAATCGTCACATGCACTTGCCCGTTTCCAAGTAGTTTTACAACACGTCCAAATAAAATTCCTTCTGTACGTCCTGCCACCGCATCCGCTGCTCGCATCTCATTAATCTCTTTTCGCTTCGTTCCTGATATTTTCTTCGTCATCTTATCCTATTCTATAGGAATAGATGAATGTTTATATCCTTATAATCCTACCGTGAAACAAAATTCTCCATATGGGTATACACCCACAAACGCCTCCTGATCAAATTTACTATAACTGATAATTACAGAATCAGCATTTACAATTAATCCAAGGGCGTATTCAACTGTTTTTTCACCATCAAATTGAAATAAGTGTGAGTTTCGTATATATTCGAGTGTTGTAGCATTTAATACCACAATCATATGATAGTAAATACGAGGGGCATTATGAACATGTGAGACAACGTGTGTAAGAAACCAGAGTTCATGTTTCCAGCGTACACCACAAGACGATCCACGCAGATGACGAAACCAGCTGGGAACATTTGCATTCTTACTAAGAATGCTTCCACTCAAATCTAAAACGGTTAATGGTGACCATTCATAGATAAAGCGAATATCTTCGCCACTCCGAAACAATGCCCAATTCTTTTCACAGGAGCGACCATTCGGAGACTTGCACGGAGTGTAATCACCCCCATAGACCCCGCTTCCCATCACTAATGATTTGGACACAGGATCTTGGATCATTCCTGCATATAAGACTGCATCTCCTTCTAGTAAACGAACATCTTCGCATCCCAAATACTGTGTATCTGTAATAGGAACGTCTAAGGCACGTTCTTCTATAATCTTAAATTGATTGTCTAATCGTAATTGAATATTATAGGTCACAATCTTATTATCCATAGTCCCTACAGCATATCCGCCAGTAGGAGTGATTTTATGATTTGCCATGCGAAGATTCATCAGATACCCTTCTCCCTGAGTCACAATGGAGGGATTGCAGCTGTAAAACTCTCGTAATGCACCTCCTATTTCACAAGAAGCAGTCCGTGTAAAGGAGTGAATCGCAGTTTTTGGAATCGATTTAATCTTGGGTACATAAAACAAATAGTTAGATAATACATTTTCATTACAATAATTATTTCCAATCAGTTTCAACACGGATCGGTGATCGACTGGATACTTTGCATAATAGGCAAAAATTAATCGTTCGTATTCAAATAAATATTCATATACATCTTTTTCAATAAATAATACATCATCCTTGGGAAAGGGAATCGCACTTCCTAGTTTGTAAAATTGCAGTGCCAGAGCGTGTTTGGCAGTGACGCGATAATGTTTCACAAGTTGATAAATAGATTCAGCACGTGAAGGACGTAGATTGTAGGCTTCCAACCACCAATAAATGGCATCCGCATCCTTCTTCAAATCTTTGTAACAGGTTCCAATATGATAAGCAGAGTTCCAAATTTCTTCTGCCCATCCTCCCACCTCAATGCGTTTCTTGTACCATTCAATCGCATCTTCTTTTTTTCCATTATCACGATAACTATTGGCAAGGTAAAACATGTAGCGACCATTCTTGGGTTCACTTTCCAACCCACCTTTTAATAGACGAATATCCCGTTCAAACTTATCACTCTTGGCACCTCCATCTCCAATATCACGAATCGATAAGGTTGAAAGTTTTACAGTCTGATATCCATGCGGAATACTGTAATATTCATGCGTCGGACCGACACAGGTGGCTCCAATGGTACTCTTGATTAAGCGGGTATTGTAATAGACAAGAGTTCCACCTTGTTGGGTAATTTGATAGGCTCCTTCCGTTAAACTCTCTTTTTTAAAATCAGGAGATATTACTAAGACCATATCAGCATCCAATAAGAGAAGATAATCAGCTTTACCGGCAGCACGTTGCATAGCCACTGTACGATTGTATCCAAAGTTTTGAAACGGTTCGGAAAAGACTTCACCGGAAATGCCATTTGCAGTAAAAAAATTGGTAATAATTTCTTTGGTATTATCGGTACTTCCTGTATCACAGATGCAATAAGTATCTACAATTCCAACTACAGATTGTAGGAGGCGTGTAATAATCTTACTCTCTTTCTTCACGATCATATTTAAACAAAAAGTGACCATCTTATACTTTTCGTGTTTAATATTTAATATTATTACGTCGTTTTTTAGACCGAAGATTTCGTCTTGTTCGCCGTCTAGGTCCAGGTTGAGAAGCAGGTTGAGAATTAATAGGTTGAGGATCATTCAAAGTAGTATTAATAGGATTAGTAGGATCAGACTGAGAATCATTATATTCAGTATTATTAGATGGAGGATCAATAGTGGCTTGTCGAGGTGGAATATGATGCAGAGCTCCGTAATATCCAATAGGATGTTGTTGTTTTGGAATAGCGGTGGGTAATATTTTCGGAGGTTCAGCATGATGTAAAGCTCCTAGAAATCCGATAGGACGTTTTTGTTTTGGAATATTGGTGATTGGTTTTTTTGGTGTGTTTCCTGCTCCTCCTCGCATACGTCGTGTTCGTCCCATTTATCTAATCTTCTGTGAGAAAATTAACGAGCCTGCTTCCAAGCATATTCCACCTTTAACGCAGAGCTCTGATTTGGAAAGGGTCCTCGGAGTTCTTCCACTACCCAATCTTTGTCGGAACGGGTGGATCGGGCTCCTCCTTTTAAGAATCCATTGTGCTGTCGCAATCGTCGCTCCATGTTGGTGGTGGCACCGATGTAGCTACGACCGGCTTCTCCTCGAATTTTGTATACGTACCAAGGCGTGTCGGCCATGTCTCTGCTTGAAGAGAGGTATAAATCATATCTGCAAAGGTATGCAGAAAGGGGAAATCATATCCAAACTCTTCATACAACTCGCGATCCTTCTCTACATTTCGAATCATCGCAGGAAAGAAGGGAAAATTAATCTGAATATACTCAGGACCCTGTTCATCCTCCAGTATTGAAAGATACAGGAGTTCCATATAGTCTTGCACTTCATACTCCTGTAGCACTCCTTTGCTGATATAATCTTCCGTATGATTCTTAATCTTGACTGTGTAAGAAGCGCGTCCCTTGCGACGAATGGAGATTACATCATCAGGCTTCCCTGTTTTTTGAAAGAGGATGTCCATACTGTGAATGTACAGTTCATGTGGATTGTGTTTAGATCTAGAATAAAATCAATAAAATCAATAAAATTGGAAAGAATTTCATTCAGAAAGAGGCTTTGCCTCTTTCAGAATAAAATTGCAGAAAGAATTTCATTCAGAAAGAGGCTTTGCCTCTTTCAGAATAAAATTGCAGAAAGAATTTCATTCAGAAAGAGGCTTTGCCTCTTTCAGAATAAAATTGAATCTAAATATTGCAATATCTAAGTTATCCTACCGTTTAGCCATGCCTGCCATACTTTCAAAACTCATCAAATCCAGTTGGACCTTTGGTCAACACACATTTACCATTACGGATCGTTCGGTCCATGGGGATCCTGCACATGAAGATCCAGAGATATGGGATACGATTCCTCGTGGATGCAGTCGCATCTTCGTAGATCCCACAGAGATTGCAACCCTTATGGGAGTTCGCAAATTTGGCTATAAGAATGGTGAGTTTGGTCCTCTTGTTCCCAAAGAAGATCTGAAGACGGTTGTCTTGATGGAAAAAGCCAATGGCGAAAATGCCAAGATGTCTGCCTTCATCCATGAGGAGAAGAAGTTTTGGCTAGTCAGCTCAAAGAATGTCTGCATCGTATACGAGGTCGGCAAGTTAGATGAGACTCTTGCCAAGATTCCTTACATGACAAACTCTGATCGCTATGGTCCTGTCATCAAGATTGCCAAGATTTGGGACTCCATGACACCAGTTCCTGCACTCCATGCAGAGCTGGCAGAAAAGAAGTGGACGCTCAACGCAGAGATCATTCTGGATGACACGGATCACATTGTCATCTACACGAAAAAGAACTGCTTCAAGTTCTTCGCGATCACGCACGATGCTCCTAGCTCTACTGGGCTTACAGCTGTCAGCCCTATGAAGGCAATCACTTTCTTTCAGAAGCATTCCCTTGATCATGTGGAATGCCATGGACCTTACGCATACGGCTCTTCTGAGCATCTTGCCAAGCTTGATGAGATCACCTTTGCTACCGATAGCAACGGGCGTGTTCTTTCAGAAGGTGTTGTCAGCTATGCCATGTCTGTCGACGAACGTGTTCGCTTGATCCTCAAGCACAAGTCCATCTTGTATGACTTGGAGCGAAGTGGCGTTCGCCACTGCCAACAAAAGGGTGAACTGACAGAATCAGATCTGCGCTCACGCATTGAAATGCTTGCAGGATCTGATATCAACCGTCCTGTGGTACAAAGATGGCTGAAGACTCGTTTCCCCTTCTTCCTTGCCTTTACTGAGTGGCTGCAGACTGAAACAATTCTCCCCCTTCCTCCAAAGGGAGAGAAGGATGCCTGGGTAAAGTGTTTAACATGCCGTGTTCCCACCTCCTCTGCCAGTGCCTCCAGCACATCAATTGGAGAGGGTCCTTCTTGGATGTTTCAAGCTCGTTGGCTAAAACTTCAAACCGTCTTTGAGCCGATCTATGCGACCCTCCCTGCCATTCGCGAGGAGGCATATAATCTCTTCAAGACTGCGACCTATGTGGCTGTCCCCATTGAGCTGCCATGCCTTCCTGTTCTTACGGCAAGTCTGCCAGAACATGTCAAGGCGTTCCTTGCAACAAAGGCTCAACCGAAGTTCCATATCACAACGCTCTTCTGTGGCAAAGATCCATCTCTAGCCCAGCTTCAACTTGCAGACGAGCTCATCGATCATGTTGGAAAATCATTCTCTTTCCGCATCACTCATTTGCTTTACGCTGTCAAGAACGACAAGGTCATGCTTGCAACACTTGTGGTGGAACGAGCCGGTCATGCGCTTCCTGCTGAGAATCAGCATCTGCATATTACAATTGCTTGTGGAGATGGTGTCAAACCAGCCGCATCCAATCAGATGGCAGCGCTTCACTTCTCAGAAGACAAAGAGGCTCTTCTTGCAGACAATCGATATGGTCTATTTCGAGATGCATACATTCATGCGATCACGTTTCCCTACAAGATCTTTGTGAGTGGAGCACTTACTCCTGTTGCTAGGACGCCTCCAGCTGTTTCCAACTCTTCCACCAACTCTTCCACCAACTCTTCCAGCTCTTCCAGCTCTTCCAGCTTCTCACGTGCCTCCAAGCCGAAGCCATACAAGGTGATCGCATTTCGCGGTCCTTCTGGGAGTGGAAAGAGCACTGCTGCAAATGAGCTTAAGACGTTTCTTGAATCTCTTGGCATCACTGTCGCACTCTTTGAGACGGACACATGCCCAGACATTTCTGCTGCGATTAACAGTCTCAAAAAGTCTCCCCCTCAGGTGATCCTTATCACTGGTGTCAGCGAGAAAAAGTTTAGCTCCGTAGATCGAGATCTTGAAGTCTGGTTCACTCATTCAAGTGGATACGGATCAGAGGATCATGTGAAGTTTCTTGTCAAGCGTGTCAATACGCGCGGAGAAGACCATCCGTCTTTCACTCCTGAAAAGCTGAAAGATAAAACGAGCGTTCGAGCTGGCATTACATCCCAACTTGGATATCATCTCCTTCCTGCGGGTGCTTTCACAGTCGATGAGACCACAGAGACTCTTTCTGTCATAAAAATGGAGTTAGAGAAGCGTGGTCTTCTCCTTTAAAACTCCTCTTCCGTAGAGAAGACCATTTTTTCTTTATCACGTCCCACCCCCGCTTTGGCATATTCTGCCACTCGCTTTTCAAAGAAATTAGTTTTTCCTTCCAGTGAAATACGTTCCATAAAGGGGAAAGGATTGGCGGTTTCATATAATTTTTCATATCCTAGCTGAACTAATAAGCGATCTGCTACAAATTGAATGTAGGAGGACATCATCTTGGCATTCATGCCAATCAAGGCACACGGTAATGATTCTGTAATAAATTCTTTTTCAATTATCACTGCTTCTCGCATAATTTTGTGCGCCTTTGTCTTGGATAGTTTGTGTTTCAACATGCTGTACAACAGACATGCAAATTGGGTATGCATTCCTTCATCACGGGAAATAAATTCGTTGGAAGTCGTGAGTCCAGGCATAACACCACGTTCCTTGAGCCAGAAGATGGCACAAAAGGCACCACTGAAGAAGATTCCTTCCACAATGGCAAATGCCATTAAACGGGTCGCAAAATCTGCCTCTTCACTCGAAATCCATTGCATTGCCCATTTTGCCTTTTTCTCCACGCAGGGAATTGTTTCAATTGCATTCAATAATCGACTCTTCTCTGTGGTATCCTTGATATAGGTATCAATAAGAAGAGAATACATTTGACCATGGATATTTTCCATGGCAATCTGAAATCCATAGAAGCAACGCGCTTCAGGAAGTTGTACTTCACGCATAAATCGAGAGGCTAAATTTTCATTGACAATTCCGTCAGAAGCAGCAAAGAAGGCAAGGATATGAGAAATAAAATACTTTTCATCCTTGGTAAGTTTTTCCCAATGCGGTCCATCTTTGGATAGATCGACTTCTGCAACCGTCCAAAAGGATGCCAATGAATGTTCATACATACTCCAAACATCCTTATGAACAATTGGAAAGATCACAAAGCGTCCTGGATTTTCACGCAATAATTCTTCTTCTGCATCGTAATTTCGTTTGCGACGAACAATGGGTTCTTCGGGATCTGTATGACTTAGTACAGTACTTACATTTGCAATTGTGGAACTCGCATCTGGACCAATCTTTGAAGTTGTGAGAGGTGTATCTAGACTTATTTTTGTAGTTATGTTGATATCCATTTGAGGAGAAGATTGCATGATCTATTTAAGAGGGGGACATTTGCCGGGAACCGGCTCATTTTTTTCAATCTAAACAAACGTCTCTAAGAACAAGTAAATCATGACTACACTTCTATTCATAGGATTTACCGCGGGAATTTACCTGACAACGGGATCTGTCCCTCAGAATCTTCTTGTGTTAGATGGAGTGTCTGCCTTCTTTGAATTTATGCTCTCCTACCCGTATTATTATTTGGCAATGTATCTCACCCTTGGAACGGTAGGATCCTATCATTTGCTAAACACAATGTATGCAAAACCGAAAAAGAACGAGGAAGCAGAGGAGGAGCAAGAAGAGGCAGAAGAGGAACAAGAGGAGGAAGCGGCAGAGGAGGAGCAAGAAGAGCAAGAGGATGCAGAAGAGGAGCAAGAGGAGGCAGAAGCTGGTGTAGAAGCAGATACAGAAGCAAATGCAGAAGCAGAAGCAGAAGCAGAAGCAGAAGCAGAAGCAGAAGCAGAGGCAGAAGCAGATGCAGAGCAAGAGACAGAGGAAGAGGCAGATGTAGAACAGGAAGAAGAACAGGAAGAAGAGGAGGAAGAAGAGGAGGAGACGATTCCCCTGGAGGATATGGATGTAGATACTCCTAGTGCTCTTCCACCTTCTCCTCATGAAACCTATGCACCCCTATTTGAAATTATAAATGCATAAAATTGATCATTCATATTAGTATTCTGTATACTATTATGAATTATAATATGGAAGTATATTTACCAGCAGATGTAATGTCACTGGTTGTAACCTATTTGGATGAACGAGATTATGCTCGATTAGCACAGGTGAATAAAGCCTGGAATCAATGGGCGTACCGAAACCGTATTTGGGGAGTTCACCGATGGAAACCAAAAACAGGAGCAGTTGGAGCATTAGTTCTTCAAGCTCCTATAAGAGGATTTCATATTGGATCAACACATAAAACGTGTTTCTTTCAATGGTTAATGAACGAACGAATCATGTTATGCAAACCAGTTCAAACATATTACTTAGATTGGAAAAGCATGGGATCTCCGTGTAAATATATAGAGCATTATCGATTTGAAGATGCCTTTGTTGCTCCTGGTATATATACAAGCCTCGATAAAGAAGAGCAAGACTATATGTTCCATCGATATGCAGACTATGCTATTGCAAATACAACAGATCGATATATACAATATTTACAACTTATTCTACGAGAATTTCAACAGATTGATATCAGTCTAGATCATATTCGTGCTCCATTTCCACTTGAATTTGCCCTAGGATATACTGGTTCTAATATTGTGAAAGAATTACAAATAGCATCAAATAAGATTGTAAAACAATCGAAAGATGAAGCCATTCATTTTGTAGATCATTATAAGAGTCTTTTACGAAGCTCAATTGCAGCACTCCGCGTACACGGTCAGTCTGTTTGGGATGCGAATGAAGCTGCTTTTCAGAAAGATCCTTACAAAGTATGGGATTCAATTGCCTTTTCTTGGACTGTAGAAGATTAAAGAAAGATGCGTGTGGCAACTTCAAAAAATTTTAGAAGGGAGCACGGTTCTGCAGAAATCTTGAATACTTTCTGTAAAAAAGGGGTTGGAGTAATTAGTCCAAGCGCATCTACGCACTTTTTTTCAATCACATAAGAGGTAATTACTTGTTGATATGCAGATAACGTGTATTTGTCTTGCAAAAGAATTCCCTCTTTTTTAAAGAGTTTTAAGATAGTTGGACGAACGGAAAAGGATTTGGAGCAAAAAGTTCCCTCTTCCAAGTACTCTGGATCTGCCAAGGGTACAATCAAGGATTGTGTAATTAATTCATCAATGTAAGTAGTGTTACACGCTTGTAAGGCTTGCAATACCTTTTCTAATTCGACCTCAAGGTCGAGGGTAGTACCTTCAGTCTCTGTTTCTGTATCGGATGAATCCATTGCTCTACTCTTTCTTATTAGATTTGGGTTTAGTACCCCTATGGAACTGACGAAGCACCCAGGAGATAGGAGTATCAAGATCTGCTGTCCAAAACCAGGCTCCATCTCCTACGGTAGCGGCATCACTCACTACAGGAAGTTCTGGTTTGATGGCGACCCACCAATGGGTAGGAAGAAGAACGGCTTGTCCTGGACGAAGGCGCATTTCCATAAATTTAACATCGACAATCCAGGGCACTTCGGCGGTTGTTAACGTCCAAGGATTCTTTCCTTCTAACTTCATACCAGAAGGAATCGATCCTTCATGGGCTAACCAGAGTCGTAATGGGGCTCCATCGGTGCTAACAATCCATTTACAATCACTGCGCACTTGTTGGAGCGGCAAACAGGCTGTATCTGTCGGTGGCAATAGATGAACAGAACAGGAAGACGTGGGAATCCAGGTCCAACGGTATAATCCTGCGGATCGCCAATCATTCACTACGTCCCCAATCCCTGCTGAGACAGCTAACCGTTCGCCATTTTCTATAGTACGAGTCTCCACAGTGGCAAGAGGGGTTATAATCCAATCGGCACAGGTGGTGCGCACACGTCCTTGCTTGTTTTGTAATAGAATCGGCCAAGAACGTCGGGCAACTGCCTGTCGACGCCAAGATCCTTGCAGTTCTATCGGAATATCTCGGATCACAAGAGGAGCTCGTTCAGATAAGAGATTTGCCCAATTAATATCATCGGACCAATCATGTTGGAGGATTTGAAACTCATGGACGGCTCCTCGATAAAATAATACTGCTAATCCAAGTATAATAACACCAACTAAAAGTAGTTCTAACCACATCCCTACTGTCGGCGGTGCTTCCTCGTGCGCTTCTTGGACGCGGAATTCTTTTTAGAATTATTATTGTTATTATTCTTTTTTGTGTTATTATTCATACGAAATAGATTTGATTGATTTAATATATGTAAACTTGAAAAAAGATTGGGTACAAAGACTCGGTTCATTATGTTTTTAATTTCATTCTTAGAAAGAGATTCGGATTCAACTGAATTATTTTGATTTTCAATATCTTCCACTGTTTTAGTTCCTTTACTATCATTTACAACAACATGTTCTTTTGTTCCAGTAGTTTTTCCATTCTTTGTTTCATAATGAACCGTAGTACTTTCAAAAAACTTCATCCCTTCTACTCAAGAGGGAGAAATAGGTCCAATTGATTTTTCAAAGATGGCAATCCATTCCTCAATCGTACAATTCGCATATTTTGCATCGGAAGGAGTTCGCTCTTTCAATAATCGAAACAGTTGTTCCTTTGGATATCCTTTTGGATGTGCAAAATGATATTTTACAAAGAGGAAGAGCGCAGGGATTCCATTTTCTATATCCATAATAAATTCTTGATCAGATTTCAGAAGAAACCAAATCGCTAAATTTGTTTCAGAATATGTATTGGATCGATTCATGAGTGCAAGTGCAAAGGCTTCCTTTGCAGCTTGTTGTACATATTTGTCCATTGTATAGTTATACTATACATATACAAGGGATAGTTAATCATTTTTATTCCATAAAGACCAATCCTGCCAAGCCTTCTTGAAAGCGAAGCCAATTCTGTGCTATGCTAAAGACCACGACTTCCCATTCCCCATCCTCGATACCACCGGGCGGACGCACAGTCAGTTGCAATCGGACATCCACGCGGTCAACGTCAATGGAACCACTCGGTGCCCATAAATCAGGGCGTGTTCCAAACGAATACGCATAAATATAGTGTCCACTCACACGGATTCCACCGCGTTCTTTCAATCCTCCACGTTGTCTCCACCAGTCTTCTTCCTGATCCACCCAGGTTGCTGTTCCTACCTGCAGTTTTGCATGGACTAACAAGGGTGCTAGCGGATTCCAAATCGGATCTTGCTCATTTGTTAATACAGCACTATAGTTGGTCCAATCATTAAATTCTGAAACGGCTTTCCGACGGACAAACCAGATTAATTGACGTGTAGCCCCATTAATCTCTAGCGGAAGTGTAATTTGAATCGTATCCAATCCTTGTACACCCGAAACATAGGTTAGCGGTTCTGAAAAGGTATGGATGGTGACAGGATTCATCAATAATTCTTGCACCTTGAATTGTACCTCTTTACGATAGGATTGATCCACATTGGCAAAGCCGCAGAGCAACGCAGCGGATTCAAACGGAGGAATGGTACTGAGATTGGTGATGGTACGTGTAAAATAGTAGGGACGACTATTGTCAATGACTACAAAGGATTGACCAAGAGGAGATTCATCGCATGTAAGAGGGGTAAATACTTTGCGAACGACTTGGTGTAACGGGCGAAGGGTGATATTAAAGCGAATCGGTCGTTCACAGGCTATTAAGGGAAAGGCACTATTGATCCAGCGTGAAAACCAAAATGGTAAATAACAAGTGATATAGCCGTCTTCAGAGGGATAGATTCCTACTGCAGATTCTTCTTCGGCTGTAAACTGAGATGCAGCACGAACTCCCAAGGTTTCATCCCATCCAATTCCTTCGTTGCTGGTATGGGCACTGCGATTCCAGACATTCATCCAATCGCCGCTCCATCGTTCTAAGACGACTCCATCGACTGTCATTTCAGCTTCCGCAATGGCAATAGTTCCAAGAGAATTTGCCCAACACCAAACTCCACTGGGATCTGCATAGGTATAGACACCGCTTTGCAATTTTTGAACACTATCAAATGGAATCCAACTGGTTGGTTTAATACGAAGAGCAATCCAGGAAAGATAATCAGCTGGAACTGGTCGTGGAAGTTCAAAGGTGATACGTTGTCCCCATCGCGCAGTGCCAATAAAGGGAATTTCCTCAATAGAATGAGTAAAACTACGATAGGGTGTCACGGTGGGTGATAAAAGTGTTTCTTTGGAGTCTTTGGGATAGGTATATTCATCAAAGGCACCACGATCCACAAGACTTACCATCTTTTTCATGGCTCCTATTGGTTGTTTGGTTCCACTGGTGGATCCACTCATTCTTACTATGGATTGGATAATTAGCTTCAGATATTTATCCAATCTATTTGATAAAAAAGAATCATTATTTGGAACCCCACTCCTTTTCACATACAGTGCAAATATATTTATATTTCTTTTCAAGAGGTTCCGTTTCAAAGTAGACTACTTTTCGTGTAGACTCATCTTTATTATTTTCACAAGATTCGTTGGGGCATGGTATTTTGTTTGTATGCGGAAGGGTAGGATCCAGAAGAATATATTTATTTGATCTGACACCGGAAGAAGCACCGGATGCGGAGGATCCACTGTTTAAGACAGTCTTGAGAATGAGTGATTCCTCTTCTGAGATTGGATTCATTGGTTTCTGATATCCACAAACCTTGCATTTTAAAATATTTGCATCATCTCCTACTTTATCAGAAGAGATCATGTGTAATTTCATGTTATCTATTGGGCACCAGTCCTTCATCCTTCTCTATTGAAGGCGAGATCTCTTTATGTTAAAAACAATCAATTTTTAAGATGAGCACATCGTACATTCTTTTTCTTCTGCTTTGGGAACAGCAGCAGTGGTGGAGGGATCTACAGTGAACTTTTGAGCACCAACAGCAGCACGGGTTCGAAGATAATAGATTCCTGTCTTTAATCCTTTCCTCCAGGCATAGAAATGCATAGAGGTGAGTTTGGCATAGGTCGGATCCGAAATAAATAGATTCAGGGATTGGGATTGACAGATGTAGGGAGCGCGATCGGCAGCTAAATCAATAATTGTTTTCATTTTTAATTCCCAAACAGTCTTGAAGACTGCTTGTAAATCAGCTGGCACTTCCGCCAGTCCTTGCACAGATCCATTCCGTGCAACAATCTTATCTTTTAATTCAGGCGTCCAAACACCTAGTTTGACTAAGGCATGGATCAAATGGCGATTCACCATGAAGAATTCTCCTGCCAAGGTTCGGCGGGTAAAGAGATTCTGTTGCACGGGTTCAATACTTTCGGTATTTCCAAGAATTTGTGCCGTGGATGCCGTCGGCATTGGGGCAATCAAGAGTGAGTTGCGCAAGCCGGTCTTTTCCATCATATGCAGTAAGAGATCCCAATCTAATTCAGGATCAGCAAGAGGTTCTTGTCCCCAAAGAGTAAATTGTAATTTTCCCTTGGAGGCAGGAGATCCAGCATAGGTCTCATAGACTCCTTCTGCAACAGCGCAATCCATCGAGGATTCGACTGCTGCATAATACATATGGGCAAAGATCTTTTTGTTGAGGATAGCCGCTTCAGGCGATTCCCAGGGTATGCGAAGTAATGCAAAGACATCTGCCAAGCCTTGCACACCAATTCCAATGGGACGGTGACGCATATTGCTATACTTTGCTTCTGGAATAGGATAATAATTAATATCAATCACTTTATTTAAACTTTTCACAACATGTTTGACGACGGAGCGAAAGCGTTTGAACTCAAAGACACCATCTTTGACGTAGGCAGGAAGATTCATGGAGGCAAGGTTGCAGACAGCAGTTTCTTCTGGTGAACTGTATTCAATTATTTCGGAGCAATTGCCAGTTAAAACTCCATTAAAGACACCTTGATGTAATAATGGTTCATTAAAGCAATAGGTATCTTCTACACGATGATTCATTATAATTGCTTTCACACGTTGAATGTGTGTAATTTCTTGAGGATCAACCCATTCACGAAGAAGATCTCCTGGTTTCAATGAATGTGCAGGTACACGCTCTGTGACTCCTTGTAAGAGGAATTTATGGTATTCTGTGCAATCTAATTCAGTTTCAGTAACCCAAGTAATTCCTTCCATCATATTGATTTGTCGATCGCAAATAAAGACTCGCATAAGAGGAACCTTAGATCCAGTTTGATGCACCAGCGTTTCAGACCAATCGCATCCATTCCATACTGAAACAGTTTGTCCTGCAAGAGATTGAATTGGGAACGATCCCTTTTTGGTTAAGACCAGGGTATCAGGAGCAACGCAAAGATTGGATGATTTAATCGTTCCTAAATTTTGTTGATTTGATTTGAGATTGGCGGCATCTTTGTATAATAAATAGGGAGTCCCAGTTTCAATCTGAGAATCAAGAATCTTGAACCAGAGGGTTTGGGCAGAAATGGTTTTACGCCCGCGTCCTTCTGCTTCATACTTCTGATAGAGAGCGTTGAAGGCAGGTCCGACTGCGTCGGCTAATCCAGGACATTCATCAGGACACATCAGTGTCCAGCTGCCATTACTATCTACCCGCTCCATAAAGAGATCAGGGATCCAAAGTGCATAGAATAAATCACGGGCACGTTCTTCTTCAGATCCTGTATTCTTTTTCATATCAATAAAGGCTTCCACATCGGCATGCCATGGTTCGAGATAAAAGGCAAAGGAGCCATTACGCTTGCCGCCGCCATTATGAGCAATTCCAAATCCTTCCACAAGATAATCATGAATATCTTCTACTTCTAAATCATAGAGAGTTCCTGTAAAGGACTTATCAAAGATTGCTGTAATGGTTCCAAAATCATGGTTCGGCATAGCAATTTTATCACCAACCTTCAAGTCTCCAATGGGAGTATAATCAGATGCAGTTAGGACTGGGTGACTAGGTGTTACAGTTGTAATATTTACAACTCCCTTGTATCGGACACAAACATCTAGAATTGGACCGCTGTAAACATGTTCGACACGGCGTAGCACCTTACAATAGCGAGGCTTTAATGGTCCAATGGGATGTTTTCCATGTTCATCCACGTGTTCACTGACTCCACTGGTTAAAACTTCATCACCAGGATTTACATCTATAATTCGTTTTACTCCACCAGATGTATGAATGGGTGTATCGGCACTAAAGCATTGATCCACATAGCGTGCTGTATTATTAAACACGCGTAGCATGGGAAGAATTCCGTTGGAGGTGCCACCCGTGCCGCGAATCAAAGATCCGGCAGCACGAATACTATGAGCATGGACACCAATCCCCCCTCCATATTGGCTAATTAAGGCACAATCTGTGACTGTTTTATAAATATCTTTAATACTATCATCCATTCCAAGTAGGAAGCAGGAAGAGAGTTGAGGACGTTTGGTACCTGCATTAAACAGGGTTGGAGTTGCATGCGTGTATTGCTTTGTGGAAAGAAGTTCATAGGTCTCGAATGCTTTCTCAAAATTACGTCCCCAGATCCCGATTGCCACACGCATCCAAAGATGTTGCGGACGTTCAATCACTTTTCCAGCTAATTTATCTTGTAATAAATATGCTTTTTCAAGGGTTTTAAACCCAAAATAATCAAATAAGAAATCACGATCGTAGACGATCTTGGATTCAATCAATTCTGCATTAGGACGAACTATTGCAAGGAAATCATCTGCTAATAAATTGGCATCAACTCCTCGACGATCTTTAACCGCCGCAACTTGTTCCATAGCTTCAAGAAACGTAGATGCGGTGCATTTTTGGTGATTGGAAATAGCAATACGGGCAGCCAAGACCGCATAATCGGGATGGGTCGTTGAAAGGGACTCTGCAAATTTAGCAGTAATTTCATCTAACTCCGATGTTTTAATCCCATCAATGATACGACCGAGTACTTGTTGTGCCACATAGGTGGCATTAATGACGAGTCCACTTGAATGACTTTTAATCCGTGTAAGAACTTTTCCAAAATCAACGGGTTCTTTGCGCCCGTCTCGTTTGATCACTTCCATGGTTTCTGCCATCCGATTCGAAATATGTTTACCCCGTACCGCAGGTGCGTTCTTCATTTTTATCCGCCCATAATAAGATGTTTCTGTTAGAGATCGGATCCTTTGTAGGTAAATTAATCAGTACTGCCATTGTATTGGGTATTATATTTGTTGTAGGAATGGTATTGGAATATAAATACCATTATATAACTACCATATTACAAACAGTTGGTTTAGAGAATTTTGAAAGTGGATCTGGCAATATCGATATGGCTCCCTTAGGAAGAATGGATTCAAGCGGTCTTACTCCTGGAGCCGCTATGTCCATCTCGACTGAAAAACTGTTATCCGATGTTATTCCTGTTCAATCGGATCAAGATGCAGATACTGCGTGGGCAAAGATTCCATCTCAAACTTGTTTAGCCAGTGACCAGGGAGAACAACTCAGACCGTCCCGCAGTTATTACCAGCGTACCAATAATTACAAACGAACCCATCCAGATGATTGCTCAGCACCCTTTCATGAAATGCTGGGGACTTTCTATGCACCGACATTGGGAGTGGGTGCTACAGCTCCTAGCGGTCTTCCTCTTCCTGGGGGGTTAGTGGAGTGTAATGGTCCTGCCCCTGTTCCCAAAGGATGGGGAGGAGTGGGGTCACTTGAATAAAATTGATAAACTTTATGATTTATACATACATAGTATATACAAATCAAGAAAATGTCATTCGATAATAAAAAGATGTACACGTTTCCTTCGGAAAAGGAGATGGTATATCCTGATACGCTCCTGAGTACCACTCGTGGTGCAGAAGCAGCTTGGAAAAGGATTGTCGAATCCTTAGCTGGTACAACCAGGTTAGGTATTGGTGTGCAGATGGCAATTGCTCTTACAATTGCAGACTGGACAGACCTAAGTGACTATCCAGCTGTCATGCAAACACTGGTAGAAATGAGTCTTGAAACAGCTCTAAAAACTTATGCAAAGGAGGCTTAATCATCCATGATTAAGCACTCTGATGCCTTTGGTTTTTTTCTTTGTTCCTCCACATCATTCCAAAAGGCGGTATAGGCAGGATATCCCACCTCTTTCCACCAGATGCGATTACGTAGCACGGTTTCTGTGTACATATCAATAATATGCCATTGACATACTTCTAATGCATCTGTTGGAGGGGTGTACGTATCAAAGGATGTCAAAAGAGGGGAATAAACGTAGGAAGTTCCTACGACGGATACTACGCCGATATGCTTGTATGCATAGGGTGTTGGCGGCGGTCCAAGTCCAATACGGACTTCAATGTATTCAACGGCATCTACATCGCAGACTTCCGCTTGTAATTGCATTTGGCACCAATAATCATTTGGAATAATTTTGGTTAATTTGCGAGTAATGGGCGATTTGATTTCGACTAAACGACCGGTACGCGGTCCTGTGGTAATAATGCCATCGGGACTGGCTGCCAAGCGTGGAAGCGTGGGATGACGAATGCGTCCTAAGGAATCATCAATGGGACCGACCGTCACTTCAAAGATCATACGGACCACTTGTTCAAACCGCCATCCCCATTGAAAGGGAGTTAATTTTCCATCTACAGGGGTCACAAAGCATGATTGAGTATCCACCTCAGTAGCAGTACTGGGAGTGCATTTTTTTAATATGACGCGTTTGCGAGCAGCAGCACTTCCATGCACCACTTCCGAAAATTCGTGACCAGTTAATAAATCATAGGCTTCGTGCATCCATTCCACTGTTTTTTGAGGGGTTTGGGGAAGTCCTTTCACACGGGTCACATGTTCCACAGAGGGAACTAGCAACGATTCTGCAATACGTTTTCGATGTTGATAATACTCCCAACAAACCGACCGAAGTAATTCAATTGCATCGATTTTAGTTAATGATTGTTTGAATCCTTCTAAGATAAAGACTTGTATGGCGTCTATAAGTTCTGACTCCATCCAATAACGAAGATCCCAGGGATCGATCAGTTGCTCTGGTGAATGAGCTTTCAACCAATCATCAAACCATGCCATGCATATTCGATACATACTCTCTACTAATGTCATGGTTCTTTTCTACGTCTATCTATTAGACATAGATGTTCATTTTTATGCGGGTTCTTCCTCTGTTACTGATCGACCTTTCTTGGTAGGACGGGCAACTTCGATTTTCACAGTAGGAGGAGCTGTTCCAATTCGCACAATTCGTAATCCTTTTATATCCACAATTACACTTGTTTCAATATCATAGACAACTTGTTGTTTAGAATTTAACATTTTTTCATCATTTGCTTTTACAAGAGCTCGATATAAGATCTCTTTTTCAGCAGGAGTTGTCATTTCAGCAGAGACTTCTGCAAATGCCCGAAACTTTTGCAAGCGAATGCCCCGTTCTAAGCGTAACCATGGTCTTTTTAAGGCAGTGGCACTCTCAGTGGTGAGAAAGGATACTAGAGCAGGATCCATTTCAGTATTTAATGCATCTCGACTATGTTTGATTGTTTTTCCACGGGCATGTTTGGGGGTAAGATCCATTCTCTAATAAATATTATGTAGGAAGGTTTAGACATGTGGCTTCCTCCTCCGGTGGATCCAACCTTAATGCCAGCTGCTAATATTAGTGCACTTCGTATACGGCGAGAAGGAAATGCTCGTGATACCACCAATAGTCGGTTATGGGATTCGTTTCATGCCACGCCTCCTCTTATTACTAGTTCTGAAGTAGTAAAAGAGACAGAAGGACCTCGCTACATGGATATGAATCCAATTTCATCTCGTTTGAATGCAGTTAATTATCGTCGCCAGATTGATTACTTTCCAGATGCAAAAAGTCCTCCGCCTGCTACCTTTTCCGCGAATCCTTACCTTCAACGATTAGATTCCGAAGGAAGTGATTCTCGCAATATTATACGAGAACTACGAGGAGCGGTTGTGGAGGATAATCGTGATCGACAGGTGGATGCCTCACGACAGTTGGCAGAACGACAGTTTTATGATCGATGGTTGCCGCAAAAGACAGCGGTCGATAGTGCCTCAATTGAAGCGTATGAACTCTTACGACCAAAACGCGATGAATGGGATAAGAGTGTATCCGTTAAAAAATAAAGAGGTTAGTCTGCGTAGAGATCATCCTTTGTGGAATTTACAGGAGCTTCCACAGCCTTTGCAGCAGCTTCCGCTGCCTTTGCAGCAACTTCCGCTGCCTTTGCAGCAATCTCAGCATCCAACGCATTCATTGCAGCGATGATTCTTGTGGCTGGATCATCAAATCTTGTAACGGGATTTACAACCAAGCCGCCCATATAGTCTATATTAATTGGATCACAAAGGCATTTATATTCTTCAAATGCCAATACAATATACGTTTTCCCCTTGTGCAATAAGGGGAAAGAACTAAATTTATCCCAACAAGGTGGAAGAGATTCAGACATTTTTGTCATCGATGCAAAAATATCTGAATTTAATATTCAATTTTATTAATCAAAACTGACGACTGTTTCACAGGAGTGGCAGTTTACTTTTTTCATAGCATTGCTGGTGAGTTCACTACGACGTTTACGAGAGGAGGTTGTGGTAGAGGTTTCTTCGGTTTCATGGGATAGGGTTGTACTGGTTGATCCGGTGGAATAATGTTCTTTGAGGGTTTTATTCATATCGAGTTCGATATCGGCACGATTTGCTCCTATATAGACAAGAATTCCACGATCAATTGCCCAACTGAAAAAGTTGAGTTGTCCGACAGTGGTCACAAAGGGTTCTTCTCCACGCACTTCAAAGAGAATTCGTTCACGACGGCAAAAAGGATCAAATAATCGCTTGCTATTTGCCTTTAACTCTCGTTTATAGTGATAATAGACTAGAAACTGACGACCACCCCACAGGTAGGAGGTGTTATTCTTTTTAGCATAATTAGTAACAAAATAATCAACCAAACGAAGACTAATAGGGCTACTTCCTTGTACAATGGGAACAAGTGCTTCTAAATGTCCCGGTTTAGTATAAAACTCTTGCAAACGAGTAATGATTAAATCTTGTTTGCATTCGATTCGATTTTTGACCGTGGTCGTTCGTCGTACCTCGGTTTCCATGGTTGGATCCAACTTTAGCAGATGGGTTTAAGTATAAATGAGAGAAAAGAAGGGAAGAAGGTAGAATGAATCAAGCATTGATCCAATTACAACCACATAAGCTCATTCGATTGGGGGGAAAGTTGTATGATATTCGATATACACCAGAAGATGAGGAACGACGTGAGAAAGGAATGTATTCTGATCAAGAAGAAAAATTATTGCATGATATTGGATTGACAGATATGGATAAACAATTGAGTGAAAATGATAAAAAACAATTACCAGGGTTTTTTCAAGCACTTCCTTCTTGCCAGACAAGTGCTGCAATTAGTCTCTCTGCAAAATGTTATCAACCTCATTATATTATAGAGTCAATACAACGTCATGCAGATCTAGAGAAACAGGATCAATTTGAGAAGATGAAACAAATGCCATCTCCGACATTGGATACCCTATATCGTTCCATGATACCATTAAATGGAATCGCAAATCTTATAACAGGAAGTGCTCTTGTAAAAGGAATTAGTCGTGCAGGAGAGACTGTGACAGATACGGATATCTACGATTTTTTTATGTTACGAATACCAGTATAGGACATATATTTCATATATCTCTATAGGATAGATTATCATATCGCCTATATAGTGTCGATAACGCCGACACTATATAGTCTTAGATTAAGGAGTACGATAAATCCCTCTGCGATTTATTGTATCCCTTATTAGAATGTCATTAAAAGAAGGGCTTACTATTGATATTTTTGAATATGAATTGGCTGGATATAAGGTTGATGCATTCGATGCTGCGAAAGACCCCAAGGTATATACATCGTCCATTACAATCGGTCCTACAGGTACATGTCCTGTGATTCAAGTTGAAGGAACCACAGGATCTGGTGAAACACGATCTTGTGATGTACTTCAGGGAATCTTAAGTCCGACTGGACCAACTGGAGCAGATGCAGCTACAATTGTAAGTACCTTTGCAGAAGAAATTACAATTGATCCTGGGAAATCCTTACCAGTCTTTCACTTATCAGATTTATTGTTTATAACAACTCAATATCCTACAAAATTGGAAGACCGTCCTGAGAGGACAGACTTTATTTCACATGTAACACCGAGAGCAAATCTTATACCCTTTTATCAATCTACCTTTGTATCATCGATTACATCAATTATGGTGGAGGAATTAAGGTCTGACTGGAATAAAATGCAAACAGAGGTAGAGACTGAATTAAAAGCATTACAAGCAACACCGCCTGCTTCTGTAAAACCAGAATTGCTTGCAGAATTGAAAGTAAAACTTGCAGCTCCTTCATCAACTCCAAAAGATTTTAAAGCAATTCTTGCTGCAAAAGACATAATTGAGGAGTATACTATGGTAAAGGCACATATACCAGAGGAAGGAGACCAATATATTTTAGTCGGTGATTTTCATGGATCCCTTGCCACCTTTGTTCGATTGTTATATCGATGGAAACTTCAAGGATATTTGGGTGAAGATGGATCACTTCTTAAAACAAAGGATGGAAAAAAGGTCAATATTATATTTCTAGGAGATGTATGTGATCGAGGTGTATGGGGATATGAAATTTATTATACCTTATTTTATTTATGTCTCAAGAATTACACAAATTCAAATGGACGATTCTATATTACACGTGGAAATCATGAAGAAATGCGGCAAAATTCAAGGGATGGATTTTTAGCTCAAATGAATATATTATTTCCAATAACTCCTCCTACACTTATTAATCCTCAACATCAACAGATAAATACAATTTTATCATATCTTCCATCTGCCCATCGAATCGCCTATCCTGGTACATCTGATAAGTTTTTGTATTTGGCTCATGGTGGATATCCACTTCGATCCACAGAAAAATGTATGGATATAGATGCCACAAATAATCCAATTGTAATTCCTCTCAAAAATAATGATATGTATTTTTATAATCAAGATATTATAGCAGATAAATTAGTTACAATTCGATGGAATGACTATAGTTCTGGGCATGAAACATGGATGAGTGATGGACGTGCATGTTTTGTAGGAGAAACAACAATTCAAGATTCGCAAACAAAGGGATATTTTTTTACAATTAGAGCTCATCAGGATACAATTGATAATACAAAATTACTTGTACGAAATAAAGGAACATCACCAAATATAATAATTACACCAACTACCGATCCTGATGAGATGAAAATTAATGTATATAATGATAAATTGAATGCAGATGTAAAATTTCCAGTTGGAATACGCACAATTTTAACAGATTGTCCCACAAAAGCAGATGGAAAAACGTGCAAAGGTCCCATTGCAACCCTTCAAGTAGATTTAAAGAGTCAAACAACTGTTAATGATGCAAGCGCTCCAAATGCAAATATTTTACCTGTATTAACACTTACTACAAATACAGAATATGGACGAGATCTTTTTCGAGATAGTTATGCAAAGGTAACATTTGGACAGAAAGGAGGGGCTCGCTCTCCATCTCCGTCTCCGTCTCCGTCTCGTTCTCGTTCTGGTTCTTCTTCACGAATTATAGGAAGTTGTCTTGGAAAACCGTTTAAAAGTCCTACCAATATTTCAGCAGATTTACAACAATTGTATAAAGAAGTTCATTCCCTCGATCAACATACAAATCAATTATTAAATACACTTATATCTCAAAATGCATTGAGTGCATGTGTTGGACATGAAGCACTGGAACATGCTATTTGTAACGCACAGGGGGATTTGGATGCTGCATTGAATTCATCAGGAACCACTGGAACAGGTGGAATGGGTAAACCAAGTAGAATGAGTGGAGGAAGTAGAGGATCAGCAAACACTGCAAAAACAACTGGGTTTGATGTAAAAGTAAATGGATTTACAGTAAAAGGATCTCCTTATATTCCCTATCAGGCAAATCTATTTCACAAACCGTATTCTTATCGATATGCACGAGTTGAAAAATTTTATAAAGGGGAACATCCATATCTACCATCAGACATTCCTGCTCTTGTAAGTTATGGATTTTTACAACGATCCAAACAGGGAACAGTTCTTCCCCTTCAATCACCTGAAGAAAAACGTGATATATTAGATGTATTAAGCTGGATTACAGCTCCAACCCGTGTAGGATATCCTTATCTAATTGCAAAATGGTTATGTAATACACGATCTCAGATTCTTAGCTATGGAGACAATAAAACGATTCCTCTTCGTATACAACAAGGACTGCGTGATCAATTAACAAAAGTAGAAGCATCTTTAATAATTGGAAATATAACCTACAAGGATCTTCAAAAAAATAAATGTAATGATCCAAGAGGATTATCAAATGCAAGTGGATTTGATTCGGATGCGCTAATAAAATCTATTCCACCACACCCTTCCTTCACGAATACAGGTGATGCCGCCGGTATTATTGCTGCATTAAATAAACTTATAAATGCATATAATAAATATATTAAATTTTTAGCAGATTGTATACAACTTATTCCAGGAATGGGGTTGCACAGGCTTGCAGGTGCTTCTGCAGCTTCTACCGCATCAAGTACTTCTGCTACATCAGGTGCTACTGGTAGTGATGATAGTGTAATAATGGCTGCTGCAATTGCAATTGCTGCAGCAACAGATGCTGCTGGTGCAAGTGGAGGAATCGCTGGTATAGCTGGATCTGGCGGTGGAGGCGGTGCTGGACTAGGGGGAGCTGGACCTGGTGGAGGCGGTGGGGGAGCCGATGATGAAGCCGCTGCAGCACTTGCTATTGCTGCTGCGATTGCAGGAGGCGGTGCTATACTGGGAGGAGGCGGTGCTATACTGGGAGGAGGCGGTGCTGGACTAGGGGCAGCTGGTGGAGGCGGTGGAGGTGGTGGAGGCGGTGGGGGAGCCGATGATGAAGCCGCTGCAGCACTTGCGATTGCTGCTGCGATTGCAGGAGGCGGTGTTGGACTAGGGGGAGGCGGTGCTGGACTAGGGGCAGCTGGTGGAGGTGGTGGAGGTGGTGGAGGTGGTGGAGGCGGTGGTGGAGCGGATGATGAAGCGGCAGCACTTGCGATTGCTGCTGCGATTGCAGGAGGCGGTGCTATACCTGGTGGAGGCGGTGCTATACCTGGTGGAGGTGGTGCTGGACCTGGCGGAGGCGGTGGTGGAGCGGATCATGAAGCGGCGGCACTTGCGATTGCTGCTGCAATTGCAGGAGGCGGTGCTATACCTGGTGGAGGTGGTGCTGGACTAGGGGGAGGTGGTGCTGGACCTGGCGGAGGCGGTGGGGGAGTTGATGCTGAAGCGGCGGCACTTGCGATTGCTGCTGCGATTGCAGGAGGCGGTGCTATACTGGGAGGAGGAGGAGCTCCCCCTGGTGGAGGTGGTGCTGGACCTGGTGGAGGCGGTGGTGGAGCGGATCATGAAGCGGCGGCACTTGCGATTGCTGCTGCAATTGCAGGAGGCGGTGCTATACCTGGTGGAGGAGGAGCTCCCCCTGGTGGAGGCGGTGGAGGTGGTGGAGGTGGTGGGGGAGCGGATGCGGCAGCAGTTGCGATTGCTGCTGCAATTGCAGGAGGCGGTGCACCTGGTGGAGGCGGTGCACCTGGTGGAGGCGGTGCACCTGGTGGGGGAGGCGGTGCACCTGGTGGAGGCGGTGGTGGAGGCGGTGGTGGAGCGGATCTTGAAGTAGCAGCACTTGCCATTGCTGCTGCGATTGCAGATGGTGGTGCTATACCTGGTGGAGGTGGTGGGGGAGCTGGTGGAGGCGGTGCACCTGGTATTGGCGGTGGGGGTGGAGCGGATGCGGTAGCACTTGCGATTGCTGCTGCACTTGGCGGAGGCGGTGCACCTGGTGGGGGAGGCGGTGCACCTGGTGGGGGAGGCGGTGCACCTGGTGGGGGGGGCGGTGGAGCTGATGGTGAAGCAGCAGCACTTGCTATTGCTGCTGCAGTAGCCAATGCAATCAATGAAGAGGATATTGAAATAAATGCAGATGATGTAATTCAAGCAATCCTAGATGCATTAGGTGGTGATGATGATGAGGAGGATGACGAGGAGGATGATGACGAGGAGGATGATGACGATAATGATGAGGATGACGATGAGGATGAGGATGAGGATGAGGATGAGGATGAGGAGGATGAT
>Ga0164295_10000750_pt1 | contig 27062 bp, 22 predicted proteins | sample GEODES006metaG_FD_111798 | JGI IMG/M metagenome (GOLD analysis project Ga0164295, IMG submission 111798) | Oligotrophic lake water microbial communities from Sparkling Lake, Wisconsin, USA - GEODES006 metaG | ecosystem: Environmental > Aquatic > Freshwater > Lake | place: USA: Sparkling Lake... | reverse complement strand
GAAGATCTCCATAACAATCTGAGGGTCAGCATATTTATCATACTCGGTCCCATGAGTCTTATGCGGACGGAATTCCTTTAGAATCTCAGCCAATTCCCCGGCGTTGCGGTAAAGCAAAGCCTGCTTGCCCAGCATCTCCAAATGGGCTCGCTCCCGGGACTCTGAAAATGTAATCACTGGCTTTCCCAACACAGCAAACTCTCCCACCGCCAACCCAAACGTCTCCCCGTGCCATCGGGCGTGCACCATGGCATCGCAGGTTGCCAGAAATTGCGCCTTTTCCTCGGGGTCAATCGTGGGCGCCAGGTAATGAACGTTCTTGAGTTTTTCCGTTCCACGGATGGGTTGGGTATTGAGAAATACAAAATGATCTGCGGGTCGGATGCGCGCATGCTCCTCCAAGGCTCTCCGTGCAAAGGGAATATTGAACGTGTCGAACGCCCCATGCCTTCCAAAAACCTTTGCCCCAATTGGGATCCCGAGTTTTCCCCTCAGGTTTCGGTCGGATACAAGTTTGGGAACAAAATGCGGAATGAACGAGCTCTCCCGACCCGTCATAACTCTTGAGGCCCAACGGGACACATAAGCAAAGCAATCTCCGTGAAATTCATCGCTCAAAAACATCGAGTGGATGCAGTTCTTCACCTCGGGAACGACAAATCCATCAAAAGGCCCCGGCTTGATCTGGTAGAGAACCTCGACGTCTTTCTCCTTGAGCCTTCGGCTTAACTCATTCCGCGTGCGATAGGGAAGCAGGGGAAATCTGGCCTTCCATTTTGCAAAGGTGGGATTCTCCGCGCTTTCGAGTTCGGATGGGTGACAGATCACCGACTGATTGCCCAGAACCGTCTCGTTAAAGTTCGCGTAGTCCCATAGGGCGTTTTCCGATCCACGCAAGGACATCGTATTGGAGTGAAAAGCCACCATTCTCATCGCCGGTCCCGGTAAAACTCCATTCTTTCATAAATCATTTCGAGCCGATATCCCGCCCGCCCCAGACGATGCATCCAGACAGGGCGTCGGGTGGGATTCCAGATCCCTACAAAACCCGGACGAATCTGTCCGTTCCGGATTTCGCGGCAAATGGCGGCACTCTCCCTCGAACCACGGCTGGTGATCCCCGCCGGATCGGCCTTTCTTTTTTCCTCCGCCCACGTCGTCAGTCGACCTCCATGAATTTCGGTTCCCGGGCGATTTTTACGGAAAGCCTCCAGCGGATGGGGCCGATGTTCCCATGCCTCTACCCTCCATCCCCCGCCCCCTTGCTCCAACCAAACCCCCAAGCTACCCACCTGTCCGTCCCCCACCACCAGTTCGTAAAAGTTCCCGACCCGAATCTTGGCCAAAATGTTTTTTTGGAGAATTCTGAAAAAGCCCTCTTTGGTAAATCCTCCAACTTCAAGGTGCCAGCGGCGCTCGAAGCCCGCCCTTCGCTTTGAAGCCAGTCCTAAGCTCCAACCGGGAATTAAGCGATAACACCAACCACGAAAATCGCGGACTCTTCGAGCCATACTTGAATACAACACCTTGTTTTTTACCTCCGCTTCTTCGTGAAGACCAGCGTAACTTGGCTGATGGCTATTGAACAGGCTCTCCTCCCTCGTCTGGATCAAGCATGGGAGCGTTTCGGATTTTTCCTGCCACGCCCCCTTTTAAACCGCTGGGAAGTTTCCCGACAACCGGATCCCGTGCCCCAAACAACATGGGAAAGTGTTCTCAAGTTTTGGTCGAAAAAAAAAGTGGCTCTGGTAAAACAGACGGCATATCAGGGCTTGTATCCGGAATCCTCTTCCGGCGCTTGGATTCCGACTGTTTTAAGATCGGGCTATCATTTGGGCCCTTTTTCTTTTCTCGCAGACCTTGGCGCGGACTATTGGGTGGTCCGTCAAGCAGATGAACCGGAAACCTTTCTCTGGCGGGAAAAGTTCGCGGGGGCGACAGATGCAGAGGCCCTCTTCAAGGCACGCATGGTAGAGGTTCGCCGAATCGAAGAAGACCCCCATTTAAAAACTTTTCGGGTGCAAGACGTGAACTGGGACCATTACGATTTGGTAATCGGCATCGATGTCCCCGTGCCTGAAAGGATTGTTCGTTCACACCCCAAAACGCTCTGGGCCTATATTTCAGCGGAGGCTGGTGGCCCACTTCAGAAAAACTCTCTTCGCTGTCCATTGGCGGGATATCAACTTTTTCTTAACCACGGATTCCGTCGTTACCGATGTCGGCCAAAAAACCGGGTTCATGTGTTAGAATTTCCTCTCCAGTTTCAAAGCCGGAACGCCTGGAATCAGCTGCGCCAGTCCGTTTCCTTGCCCGAACCTCGAAAAACCATCCTCGTGGGGGCGGGGAGCTGGGTTGACTCTCCTCCTGCTGCTGGGTTGCCTTGGGATCATCTTTCCGGATACCTCACCCCCGCCTATCTTGCCCAAATGTTCTCGGCCCGCTTCGCCGTCCACACCACCTCCCGCCCCCGCTGGGGAAATTGGGCGATTGAAGCCGCCCAATCGGGATCCCTTTTTCTAGGAAATGCCTCTTCCCTCGCCCACTTATCCCTTCTCCTGCCTGGCTTGGATTGTCGCTCTCTTGTCGATGCCTCCAGAAAGATTTCTGGCCTGCTAAAGAATCCGGAACATCTTCAGGCTCTGCAATCCCGCCAAGCGGATCTGGCCGAAGAGCTGGCTTTTCGCCGCCCCCTGCTCGACCTGACGGCAAAGGCGAGGGAGTTTTTCCAATCATGAAGCCGACGGTCTCTCTGGGATTCTGCGACCTCCACGAAGGCGGCCGAACTTTTTTCACCCAGCTTCTTTCCCCTCACTTTCATCTTCGCTGGGATGATCCGGCAGAATTCGTCATCTATGGCCACATTAGCCACCAACACCGCCTTCAGAACGGGGTGAAGATCTACTGGTCCCAGGAACTCTACGGTCCGAACTGGAGGGAGTGCGACTATGCCATCATCCCTCACCTGGTGGAAGATTCCCGGGCTTATTATCTTCCGATTTACGCCTTCGACGGAATGGCGGACAAACTGGTCCGCCCCTCTGTTCCGGATCCCGTCGCAATCCGCTCCGCCAAGCCGCACTTCTGCTCCCTGCTCTGTGCCTATGCCGACCGCACCACCCAAAAGCGTCAGGAGTTCTTCCATATCCTCAACCGACGCAGAAAAGTCGACTCGGCGGGTCCCGCCCTCAACAACACCGGTTTCCGTGTGCCCAAGGAAAACCGATACCAGAGCAAGATTGATTGGATCCGCAATTACCGGTTCAACCTCGCCTTCGAAAACAGACTCCACCCGGGTTGGACTACGGAAAAACTGGTCGATCCCCTCCATGTCCACACCATCCCCATTCACTGGGGCGATCCCCGAGTAAAAGACTATTTCAACCCGGAGAGTTTCATCTGTGCACACGACTTCCCCTCACTGGATGCGCTCGCAGAATACGTGCTCCATGTGGACGACACCCCCGAGCTATACGCCCGCTATATCCGGGCTACGCCTTTTCACCAGAATCGCCCCAATCCCGCCTACGACCTAAATCACCTAGTTGAATTTTTTCAAAGAATCTTTTCCAGCCGAACCCGCCCCATCGCCCAAAGACGCTGGTTTTTTCCCCTGACCAAGTGGCGTCTCGCCAAACGAAACAAGCTTCCCGGACAATGATCCCGAGCTGTTATCCCGCCCGCAGAAGTTTTTCCGCCAACTCCGCCACCAAGCCAGGTTCCCCCCCGATTTCACGTGTCGCATCGATCAGCTCGAGTTGGGCCGGTTGGCCGGCCCCCACGACATCCACCACCGCATGATGCTCCAGCCCCGCGGCGGCACAAAGATTCCGGTAGCATGGATTGACATAATCGGCTCCAAACATTTCCAAAACTCGCGTCCCAGGTTGGCAGAAAACCAAATTGGTCAAGGCGGCCCCATGGGCTCCGACTACGATTCCCGCCCCGCGAAAGACCGCGGCCTGCTCTGCCGGAGAGGCCTGACCAGGATCAAATTCAACGAAGCCTAAGGGGAGGAGCTTGTTTCGGATTTCCTCCCATCGCTGCACCTGCCTGGAAACTCCGCCACTCCGTCCCACCAGCAGTCGTCCCCGGGCCGTCTCTGATCCCTGCTTGGGAAACAATTTCCCAAGAAATCTGCAGGCTTCACGGCTTGGGCGGCTCGTGGAAAACGCTAGGGAGGGAAGCAGCAGTCTGGCACATCGGATTCGGCGCCTTTTCGCGAGAACCACACACTTGTTCAGGGGAATCCCCAGCTGGAGAAGGGTGTCTTTTTGAAACGGAAGATCCACCCCATTGACCAGAAAATGGTCTATCGTCCTCGGCTCGCATCCGCTTTGTTCCAAAAAGGAGAATCGGGTCAGCACGTCCATCATCCAGTGGTGATAGGTTCCCCCTCCGGTGGAAGCCAGCAAGACACTGGTGCCTTCCAGCGTCTCTGCCTGGGGCAAAAAGAATCTCCGCATGATTCCGTGATCTTCCGGAATCTTGTTCCACTCAATACTGACGTCCGACAACATCGCCCGCCCGCGAGTGGTGACGGCAATGCTGGGCCCGTGCACCTCGGCCTCGCAAAGCTCCGCAAGCCAGACCCCAAACCTTCCCGCCGGTTGACCCTCGCTGAGATTCGGATGGGGTTTCCCCGCATATCCGGAGGCGTGAATGGCCGGCAGATTCACCTCTCCCCGCCAAAGAACTTTTCCCTCCTCCGAACTAAGTTGTCGGAGAAACTCCGGAGTTTCCCCCGCCACTTCCAGGGGAATAGACCCCCATGAAAGATTTTTCAGAATCCTGCGGTACCCCCGGAGCAGGGGCCGTCGCACATAGCTTTTCAAATTCATGGCCCCCTTCGGTCTCAACTTCTTCAGCCCACGAGACCAGGCCGAAGGAAGCGGATGTCTCCACCATGCGCGGATCCCCTGCCCAATGCACCAGCGTCTCATGGCCGGCGTGAGATACGCTCGCCCCCCGGGGATTCGAGGCAAGGCCACCAGGGAATTCCTGCCAAAGACCGCCAAGGCTCCGCCTCGGATCAGGTCCTTCCGAATGTCGGAATACTCCGGTTTTTCCCACTCCTCGACCGTGGCCCGTAAAACCTGTGACTGATCTTCTCCGAACATTCCGGAGCTGTAGGATTTTTCCATCTCCTGAAAAACGCCCAGACATTGGGGTTCATAGAAGATTCCCTGTCGGAGACCCAGTACCCAGGCCAAATGATGATCCGCATGCCAACGGAGTGCTTCCGGCAAGCCCCCCATTTTCTGAAGGGCGGAAACATGGAACAGTGCCTGTCCGACAAAGGGAAGATACCCAAATCGGTCCGGCACCTTTGCAGGTGAAAAGTATCCACCGCCCCGGCGGGGCCGGTAATTGTGGGGCGGGCGAATTCGCAGCTTGGATTCAATCGTCAGGTCCCAGACCACTACGCCGACCTGCGGGTACTCCTGAAGGATCTGGCGGATTTTCGGGAAAGCCCCGGGCAACAGATAGTCGTCGGCCGCCAGAAATAACACATGCCCGGACGGGATTTCAGGCAGAAGATCGTTGATGTTCCGAAGGAGCCCGCGGGGCCGATCTTTTTTCAAAAGCCGGATTTGGGGATGCCGCGACTGAAGCTGTCCGACAACTTCCCGGCTGTTGTCCTCCGAGGCATCGTCGATGACCCAGATGATATCGGCCGGTTCTGGCCCCTCCAGCACGGAGTGCAGACATCTTTCGAGAAAAGCCCCGTGGTTTCGGTTCGGAATGACGACGGAGATCACGAGTATATTTACGGGTTCAAATTTTTCGACCGATAAGGCGTCCAAAATCCATAGAAGAGCCGATAAAATGCCGCCCAAAAGAAAGCGCAAAGCTGGAGAACAGTTCGATCAATCCTCCTCCAACGGAGTTTTTCGGCCCGGCGCAAAAGATTCCAAAATGAGCGAATGCGGATGTCATAAGGGGCGAGTTCCCGCGCCCGAACCGCGAGGGGCAAAGCTACCGCAATGGATATTTTCTTGTCCTGCAAAATGACCTTCACTTTTTCCTGGGCGGCCTCTGCCCGAATCTCCGTAAGTTTTCGGAAGGCTCTCCAAACAAACTCGTCCTGAATCGTTCCAGCCTTGTCAGCCAATTTCCGCGCCAAGTGGACTTCAAATGTGTTTTTGGCTTCGGGAATCACCGTCTCAAAAGCTTGAAAATATTCCTCAAGAGAATCGGCGGATTGACGCACATCATGCTGATCAATTCGTGCTAACAGATTGGCGCTGAAAGCCGCCAGCCTGGGCTCCAGATGTTGTCCCCTGCTGGATCTGCGGAGGCGCGGTTTTGCACGGACCTTGATCTTCGGGAGAATCCGTCTCGCCATTTTGACCATGGCTTCCAGATCCTGTCCCGAACCGCTCAGAAGTTGGCGGGGAACAGCAAAAGGAAGTTTTTCCGCGTTCTGCGGAATCGCATAGTTTTCGTATCCGGACGGGGTCACATTAAAGATTACATAGGGAGTTCTGGAAAAGTTAGCCGCCGTCGCAAAGCCGGACGAGCTCCCCAGAAAAGCCTCCGCACCTAATACAGCGGCTAAATCGTTTTGCAGGGTGCCCCCCCTCTCGCGGAGAGAAACAATCCCCGGGATCTTTTGGAAGCTGGGGGGGTAGTTGGCGATTTCTCCCATCAAAAGGACGGCATGGGTGGGGTGATAACTGGCCGAAATTGCCTCCAAAATCTGAAACCAAGCCACCGGGTCGGCATTCCGTGAAGAGTCACTCAAGTCCCATCTTTGATCGTACCCGCGAAACCTGATATGGAGGCAGATCCACTTCGTTTTCCCGGTAGCCTGTCGGATTAGTTTCGCCGTCTGCTTCATAACGGAAGTGGGTGCCTTGACTAGGGGAATTTGGCCACCGCGCAGATAATACTGATTCAGTTTTTCGTGGCTGGCTACATGGCGGATGAAGAACTTCGTTTGTTTTTTAATGTCGATCCCTCGACTACTTTCCTCTCTTAGGTTTTGCAAATCCCTCCCGTACTCAGTCAGAATACTCTCTTGGGTGGGGTGCGATTCTTTCTCCTCCACCGTCTTCAGCCCAAGGGGATTAAAAAGAAAGGCTTCGGGCAATTCCCCGAGATACTTCTTTCCTTTGCCCGCATGGATGAAGGGCTGCATGGGATGGGAGTAACGGAGTTGATGCCGGTACCGGATCTCCTCCGGCTCCCAGTTAGCCTCTTGGGCCTGCACGGTCAGATGCACCGTCCAGGTCAGGATATCACCCAGACTGAAGGGCAGGTACTGAAAGTCGTAGATCACGGGGTGGGGAGGGGTTTGTTCTCGAGTTGCGGCAAGTTTGGATTATTACAGAAAGATGAGTTGGATTCCAAAGCTTTTGCCCGAGCCTCTCCAGCGTTTTTTACGGCGCCGGCGGCTTCGGAAGAAGCTGAACCAAGCACCTTACTCCCGCTCCGCTGTGGCAGAGTTGCTGGCTGAATTGACCCGCCACCCTGCCTCACCGCCAACTTCACCAACCCCTTCCCTCATCTTATATGCCACCATTTTTCCCCGTCTTTCCTGTTCCTTCAATTTGGTGGAATACCGTGCCCTGTTGGATCAGTTCCCCGGAAGCTTGTGCTACTCCTCGGGCACGGATTTCCACACAGGCTCGGACCGTCCGACCTTTGCAGGGATTTTGAAAGATTACTTAGCTCTGTATCCCCGTCATGCTGGCCGGATTCGAAAAATGGATCTGTCCACTTCCTTCTCTGCCTCTCTCTTTTACACCATCTTCCTGAGCAATATTCATGACTGTCTTCCACTTTTGGAGGCAACCCGAACCCCCTTCATTTTTCGTCTCTATCTTGGGGGAGAGTGGTGCGTCGGGAACGAGGGGTCCGACCGGATGCTGGACCGCGTCCTTCGCAGTCCCCAGTTCCGCCATGTCATCACGGTCGACCCCGCCACGGAATGCTACGTCAGGGAGAAGTGGAAATTGACCCCGAATCAACTCAGCTATGCCCCAGGATGGATGGTTGACACCTTGACCCTTTATTCCGCTGGGGCAAACCGGCCCCCGGCGCCAACCCAACAGATCTGTTTTGTCGGGATGAAGTCCGCCCCCGGTGGCAAAAATAAGGGCTTCGATGTGTTCGTGGAAGTGGCCAAACAATTGGCCAGAAAGTTCCCGGCAATGGTTTTTCATGTGGTGGGATCCTGCGGCCCCGAAGACGCCGATGTCTCTGAACTGGGCTCACGAATAGTTTTTCATGGGGTTCAGAAGCAGGATTTCTTCCCACGGTTTTACCCGAACATGGATTTGATTCTTTCCCCCAATCTTCCGAACTCTCTCGCCCCCGGCCATTTGGAGGGTGCCCCTAACGTGACCAACGTGGAAGCCGGACTCTGCGGTTGCCTCGTGGTCATGACTGATCAATCCCGCCTGAACGTTCTTTTTGAACCGGACCGACATCTCGTGGTGGTGCCCCACGATGCCCAAGCCATCACCCGCCGGTTGGAATCCCTTTACAAAGATCCAAATCAGCTGCTTCGCTTGGCCACCGATGGCCGGGAACGATTCCGGGAGGTTTGCGATTCAAATCGGATGTTACAGCCGCTCTTTGACCGGATCGCCCAGCACCTGCCAACCCGCTCTTAACTTTCCCCCGGCAGGCTTTGCAGGATCTGCTTCAGGCTTCGGATCACATGATCACATTCTCTTTTACCCAACCCGGGGTAGAACGGCAGCGAAAGGACTCTTTCTCCCAGTTTTTCCGCCACCGGAAAAGAGGCCCTGGCCCAGCGGGGTTGACCACGGAAATACGAAAGCAGATGCACCGGGCGATAATTGACTGTCGTCTCCACACCCCGTTCGCGAAGTTTTTGCAAAATGATTCCCCGATGCCGAGCAGGCAGCAAAATCGGATAGAGATGATGGGCATGAACACTACGCGGGACTGCGGGAAATAATTCGATCCCGGGAATTTCCTGGAGCCCCCGTCTGTACCAGCGGGCCCGCTCCCGGCGACGAACTGCGTTTTTCTGAATTTTACCAATCTGCGGAAGCAAAAGAGCCGCATGAAGATTATCCATGTTGTATTTCCATCCGAAGATCTCCACATCCCAGGGCTGAAACCCCTCCTTTTCGCGGTCATAAGATGTCTTGGTCATTCCGTGAAGCCGAAGAAGACGAAGCTTTTTAGATAGGGATGGGTCGCGAAAGGAAACGGCTCCTCCCTCTCCGCAAGCCAGGTTCTTTGTCGCAAAAAAGGAAAAACACACCGCATCGGACAGCTGCCCTGGGCGGATGCCATCCCGTGATCCTTCGACGCAGTGTGCCGCATCCTCCACAACTTTAAGCCGATGTTTTTTCGCGATGCGGGCAATGGCCTTCATATCCGCCATCTGGCCGTAGAGGTGAACTGGAAGAATAGCTTTCGTCCGACGGGTGATCGCCGCCTCAATCAAAGAAGCGTCGAGATTCCCCGTCCCGAGTTCGACGTCCACAAAGACCGGGGTGGCTCCCGCCTGGAGAATGGCAAGAGCCGAGGCCACAAAGGTAAAAGGGGGGGTAATCACCTCATCCCCCGGCCCCACACCCAATGCGGTTAAAACAATATGCGCCGCACCCGTCCAGCTGGTGCAGGCCACCGTGTCCTGAATTCCCATGTATTTGGAAAACTTTTTCTCAAATTCGAAAACTTCCGCCCCCGTGGTCAAAATCGGCCCACGCAAAACCTTGGCCAATCTTTCCAGTTCAGCCCGTCCAAGGCCGTGACGGAAAAAGGGGACCTTCATGCTCCGCTTAATGGAGGACTTTTTTTCCGTCCTGAGTCTCAATTTCGATATGCCGCATCCAAACTTGTTTCCCCCACCAAGGCCGGTTCGCATCGTACCAGGCCAAGGTCTTCGCCAGCCCGTCTTTCCAGGAGGTTTTCGGTGTCCAACCCAGAGTCGTTTCAATTTTTCGGATATCCGCGGTATGTCGGAAGACCTGGCCCGGCCGGTCGGCCACGATGGTTTCTCCGGGGAAATTCTTGGGACTGAGAGTACGGATATCGGCGGCGATCTCGGTAATGGTACGGTGCACGCCAGTGCCGACGTTGAAAATCTGGCCATCCACTTTTTCGGCGGGTGCATGCATCACCCGATCGATCGCTTCGCAATTGTCCTCCACATAGACAAAATCCCGGGCGGCCGACCCGTCCCCGTGCACGGTCAGCTGCTCCCCCAAGAGAACGCTGGTCAGAAACCGCGGGACCAGTTTTTCCAGATGCTGCCGGGGACCGAAATTGTTGAAGGGCCGGATGATCACGGCCGGGATTTGGTAGGTCGTGTAATAGGAGAAAACAAGCCGGTCTGCTCCGCATTTGGCGCTGGCATACGGGGAGAGCGGTTTCAGGGGGTGCTCCTCGTCCATTTTTTTCTGCTCCGCCGTTCCGTAGACTTCTGAGGTGGAGATGTGGATGAAGCGCTGAATTTTTTTTCGGTATTTCAATACGGCGCTGGCCACCGCATGGGTCCCCATGACATCCGTCCGAAAAAACGTGTGGTTGTCATAGATGGAGCGGGTGACATGACTCTCGGCGGCAAAGTGGATAATATAGTCACTGCGGCTGACAAGGGTGTCGACCAACTCGGCGTTGCAAACATCCCCATACCAAAATTCAAATCGGGGGTGCCCGCTTCCCTGCACCGGGAAGTTCTCGGGATTCCCCGCATAAGTCAGCAAATCGAGAACCAGAATTTTGTAGTCCGGATATTTGTTCCAGAGATGATGGACAAAATTGCTTCCGATAAATCCAGCGCCGCCGGTTACAAGAATGGTTTTCTTCACGATCCTCCTAACTTAAGAAGCTTAAGGGATCGGGGCAATTGAATAACCAGTCCACCCCGGAGAGGTGAGACACAAATTCCCCATGAAGCTGGGGGTAGGTGGGGGGCTGAAATTCCTGCCATCGAACCGCGATCCCCGCCCGCGCAAATCGTTCCTCCGCCAAATAGTCCTTGGCCGCCTGCCCCGAGTAATATGTCTTTGCCCCTAGCTTTTGACAGAGCTCGATCAGCCGGTCGTTCTTGTCTTCTGGCAGAGCAAACTCCCCCGAACGACGAATTGTTCGCTCCAGTCCCATGAATTGTGCCAAGCGAAGAAAAAGAGCCGTATTCAAATCAGAAAGCCCCTGCCATTCCTGCCCCAAGACGGGAAGAAGCTCCGCCATGACGGAATCCAATAAGGGTGCTTTGGCATAGGCTTGGCGCAAGGTTTCCAGATGTTTCCGCGGCCAAGGTTTCCGGTTGTCGATCAATACATCGCGGATTTTCTGCCCGAAAAGTCCCTTGGTCAAAACAGGGACTGTCAGCCACTGGACTCCCTGGGCCGTTTTGATCCTGTTCCGATTTCTCCAGCCATCCCGGTCGTACTGGACGTCGTCGTAGACGACAAAGATGTCGCTCTGGGCCAGTTGTTCGAAGGCCCCCAGCCAGGGAAGATAACTGGGCTGGAGGGCGGCCAGAATGGGGCGGGGCCACTCAGCGGACATATTGATCATGCCAAAGGGAAAGAATCAGCAGGGAATAGATTTTGTTCGCCAGCCGATAATCGGAGGGATCCCCTTTTTCCCAGACCCCACGCAACGCTCCCACGGCCGCTGAATCCAGGATTCCTTGACGACGGAGCGTCTCCGGGCGCAGGTGCTCCTCCACCAAAGGTCGGAGGGATGTCCGTAGCCACTGGGCAAGCGGAAGGAAAAATCCTTCTTTGGGACGCGACACCATTTCCTCCGGAAAATACCGACGGGCGGCCTCCTTCATCAGGAATTTGGTTTGTTTCCCGCGGATTTTCCAGCAGGCCGGAAGGGTGCTGACAAATTCAACCAGCTCTCGTGACAAGTATGGGCTCCGAACCTCCAGAGAGTGCGCCATGGAAAGCCGGTCGGCATACTTGAGGATCTGATCTGGCAATAGGGTCGTGAACTCCGCCGAAAGCATTCTGGGCAAAGACGTTCGCCCAGAGAAGGGTTGCAGCGCTTCCCGCCATCGCCCCTCCGCACTGAGGTCGTCGTCCGATGATTTCCTCCATTCGGGCGAGAGGAGCTCGGATATTTCCGATCTCTGAAAAACCTCCAGCTTGCTCCGCCAGACCGCCGGATCGTCCGACCGGATCCTGGCAAAAAGTTTTTCTTCGTCGGGGGATCGGGGGTACGCCCATTCCCCCTGCTCCAACGAGGCGGCCAGACGATGGGAAAGATAACTTCCCAAAAGTTCGTCCGCCCCATCCCCGCACATGGCAACCTTCACATGCTGAACCATCGCCCGAGAAAGAAAATAAGGGGAAATGACTCCTGCAAAGGGCTCGTCAAAGGCGCGCAAAACATCCCGAAGCTGCTCCCCCAGATCCCGGACTTCGACTCTTTCCTCCTGATGGGTTGTTCCAAACCGCTGGGCGACCCACCCCGCCCATTTTTGGTCGGCCTCCTTGCCTGGCGTCACATGTTCGGAGTCGAGCGTTAGGGTGAAAGTCCTCACCGGTCGCGAACTTCCTTCGGCAGCGAGGGCGGTCACCAGACTCGAATCAAGCCCCCCGCTCAAAAAGAAACCGACAGGAACATCACTCAAAAGCCGCTGCTGAATTCCCCTCCGTAGGAGCTCCAAAAACCGGGGCACAACTTCGGTGTGATCGGTCGGTTCGACCTCCTTTTCCGATAACTGCCAGTAAGGCCGGCAGGAGAACTGATTCCCGGCTTTCCAGAAAAGCACGTGGCCGGGAGGAACTTGCCGGATCCTGGAAAAAATGGAACGGGGCCCGGGAACATGCTTCAGCCCGAGATAAGCCTTCAAAGAGACGGCATCCAATTCCCGGGACATTCCGGGAACAGTCAGGAGGGCTTTGATTTCCGAAGCAAAATAGAGGGCTCCCCCGTGGGAGGCATAGTACAGGGGTTTTTTCCCCATGCGGTCGCGAACCAAAAACCCCTCCTTGCGTTCCGCATCCCAAAGCGCAACGGCAAACATTCCCTCGAGATCCACAAAGAAATCCCGCCCCTGATTCTTGTAGAGGGCGGCTAGGATTTCCGTGTCGCAATGGCTGTGAAATTTCCACCCCTTCTCCTCCAGACGCTGCCGAATGTCGGGATAATTATAGATTTCCCCATTTTGCATGGCGCAGATTTTTCGATCCGGTGACTCCATCGGTTGGCGCCCATGGGCCAGATCCTGAATGCTCAGCCGGCACGCCCCGAAGGTGAATTCCCCTTCTCCAACCTGATGTCGGTCGTCCGGACCCCGGTGAATCAACGTGGCCAACATCTCCGCCACCACGGTCGGCTCATTACGGCCAAATACCCCCGCTATTCCACACATGATTTTTTGCTCCAATAAACCCCGGGTTGGGCAGAACGGGTCATCGAACTTCCTTCATGGGCTTCAGCGAAACGGTCATCTGACCTCCTCCATGTTTCTTCCACTTTTTGGGAGGCCACTTCTACCCTATAAATCCGAGTGGGCCGAAAATGGAATCCTTCCGCCCCTTTTTCGATCTGCATGAGATGAAACTCCCATATTCCATCCGAAGGCGCCGAGTCCGGCAAAGAGGCGGCATAGGCCAGAATTCTCTCGCGGAACCGCCCGGGATCGGAGGGATAATATTTCAGCTGCGTGAAGACACTGGCCAGAGCGATGGATTCCGTGACATGCAGGAATCGCAGTTTGTTCCAAGGATTTTTCCAGGTTTCCCAACCATAACGGTACGTCGTTTCTTCATGAACAAGCCAAACCCCTTCCGGATCACCCGGGCGGCGGATTCGGACAAAGAAATTGATGAGATCGGCGGTGAAGACCCGCCAGAGGATGATCGGCCAGATCTGACCAAAGCCATCGGCAATCTTTTGCAGAGGGGACCAAACCTTCCTTTTTTTCAGAAGATTGAAATACTGCACAACTTTGGTGAGGAGGAGCAGAACAGCCCATCCCGCCACCCCTGCCACCACCCACTCCCGACTCACGGCCGGCAAAGTGAAAATTCCATGGCTTTGTGCCTGCGCCAGCAGGTCATCCGCCAACAGCGGAAAAAAAAGAATCGGAAGGAAAGCCATGAGACAGGCCAGTCGCCCAAGCCGGATCATTCCGGCCACAACCAAGAAACCGGCGCTGACCAGAAAAACCCCCAAACTCCAAAAAGGGGTAAGCAACAAAACGGCGGCTAATAATTCGGAACACCAACCCGCGTGGTTCCAGAATCGAAAAACAAGGGAAGACGGAGACAGAGTGCCCCAAAACTTCCAAGCATATCCCCACATGGGATTGACCATCCCAAGCTCCATCCCCTCCCCGCGCGCATACCCGGAAAGCAGCTTATAAAGCCCCGCACAACCCACAATCGCCACCAGATCAAGCCGTCCGATCCACAGAACGGCCTGACCCAACAAGCCGGAACGGTCGAAGAGGACTGCGGAACTAAAAAAAACCAGCAACCGGGCGGTGAAATCGTTCATAAATCCCGGAGCTCCCCCTCCCCTCCGGGGCGTCGCCCAGCGAAGCCGGATAAAATAATGCCGGGTAAAAGTCCATAAAGCGATCGAAGCCACCCATCTTGTCCACGGATTAGGGAAAAGAAGGATTGCGGAAAACACCATCCACCCCCCCCAGAGCAACCGGCTTGCCGGGGGCGAAGCGACAGCCCCGCCGGCGGGAGCAAAAAAAGCCCGTCCGATCGGCAGCCAACTCACGCCGTCCAAAAGAAAGAAGCCCCCCACAGCAATAAAGAAGAATTGTAGCATCACCTGCGCTCCTGCTCGTTAATTATGATAGCGAAATAGAGCCCCTCAAAGCTACGGCAAGCATGCTAAAGATGTTTCCCTAAAAATAAAACTGTCTCTCTTCTGCGCGTCGATTCCCACCATCGGTCCTTCAATAAAATCCCCTCCTTTTTAAAACCAGCATTTTGGAAGCATCTCCCCGCCTTTTTGTTTTTTATCCATACATAAGCATATAGCTTTTTGAGCTTCCCTTGATTTTTAAGCTTTCGGCATAGTTCCCCGAGGGCTGCTCGCCCTGCCCCACGCAAGTCGCCCTTCTGAGTCCCAATATATATTCTTACTTCTGCCTTGGCGTCACACAGGTTAATATTAGCGAGCCAAACGACTCCCAAAAACATCTCTTTCCGCCAGATTCCAAAATGTTTTTCTTCCGACCTCTTGTTTAAGCTTTTAAACCAAAGCAGATGATCTTCATAGTTTTTCACCGGCCGGCTATTTAAATTTTCGATAATCCGAGGATCCCTTCGCCAGTCGTAGATCTTTTGCAGATTATTTCGGCGTATCGCCTTTAGCTCTACTTTGATAAGGTAACCCACCAATTTTGGCCTAGATATCGTCCGCTGCCTTGGGTGTATATATTTCCACCTCTGCCCCAAGATCCTTGGAAAGAACCTCGCGGACATGATGGGCGGACTGTTTTAAAACTTTCAGCCAGCCGTGTTGCCAATCCCGGACTCCAGCGAACCAAGCCGTACACCCACGACAAGGGGACGCCTGCGCCCCTAATCCCTCCAGGTGAAGACGCCGATACCATTGAAAGGCCTCTCCCAGCCAAATGTCCCGGACACTGGTTTCATTCGCATTCGGGAAAAGATGGGCCGTCCGGAATCCGATATCCTGACCGCAAAGCGCGACCCGTCCCAGCGTGTCGATGTTGAATCGCTCAAAAGGCCAAACACAGGGCTCCTTTTTTTGGGTGGGCAGATCCTTGTACAGATGGCGATCCATGGATTTTCCGAGATCAATCGTGGTGTTGTCGTCCCACGAAAGGAATTTTCTCGTGATCACTTCATCCACCCCAATCTCGTCCTTCCAGAATTTCTGATACTGCTCGAGTTTGCCCTCAATCAACTGTTGCCGGATCATCGAAACAACGATGCGCGTGGTCTTGCGTAGTTTTTTTCGGAGCTCGAGAGCCGCCCGAATGTTTGCCACCTGCCCTTCCCAGCGGGCCTGAATATCGGGTACCTCGCCCTTCCGCGGGGGGCGCACCTGTTGATACGCCTCGGCATCCCCCGCATCCATGGAAAATTCAATCAGGTCAATGCCGGCGGCAATCACCCGCTCCAGTTTCCCCCGCCCCAAAGGGGAGGGACCGAACATGGTCCCGTTGGTGTTCATCCAGATCCGGGCCCCTTGTTTTTTGGCAAATTCCACCATTTCGCACATCTGGGGATGCATCATCGGTTCCCCGCCCCCGGTACAGCGCAACCACGATTGATAGGGTCCCGCCTCCACGGCGATTTTCTCCCACAACTTGACCGGCATCAGATCCCCGCCTTTTTCATGGTAAAATTTTCGCAGGTCGGAATTCCCGTCCGTATAGGGGCAATTGGGACAACCGAGGTTGCACGGATAAATGATCGAAAGAATAATCATCAGGGGAAATTCTTCCGCCCCGGGTCGCAACTCGAAACGGGTCTGCTTTTGAACGATGGACGGAACGAGGTTCATCTGTTACTAATACTCTATACAGTGAATAGAGCTTCGTCGCAAATTATGTTTGATGACTTGGTTTTAGATTTTGACGGCTCAGGACGGTTGATTTATTTGGGGAAATGCGCGCTTATCCAATACCCAAAGACGAATGGGAAAAGTTATAACAATTAGTGATCCTCGACGACTGATGCTCAAATCATTTGGCCCTTTCGCAGCCTAAAAGGCGATTCTTCAATGAATAATCCCATTCGCTTAATATCACGGAAAACGGCTGACTTGTTCTCTTTTATTATTGCCCGTAAAAACCATGCCACTATTGCCATGCTTTTTTTAGCTTTTTGTGCTTTGCCACTTTTTGTTTCGCATTTGAACCATCTCTTTTTTGAAACTGTGATTCTACGGGCTTTTAAGATTGTAACGTCCGGTTTAACCCTATTTTTCGCTCCAGGGTTACTACTCATAAGGTTGATCAGGCTCCGCTACCGTAATCTTTTTGAATTGTTAGGTTTATCTTTTGTATCCTCTCTTTCGTTTGCCACTATTTTGCTTTTAGTGGGCATTGGGTTTAAGGCAAGCATGCTAAACGTTGCTGTTGCTTTTTATATTCTTGTCTTGATTCTTTTCGTTCGCGTTTTAATTATTCATTCAAAAGAAACAAATATTTTGTTTTCTGTTCCACTGCTTTCGAAAAGGTGGAAAAAAGATTTTTTCCTGTTGCTTCTGATGGTTATTCTAACTGTTCCAGCATATCGATGGGGAACAGATATTTTTCTAAATCACGGAGAAATGCTTCTTCACCTGGCATATACTGTAAATTACGCCACTTCTGATTTATCTTTTATAAATTTAGGCTTCGCAAAAGCCACACCATTGCCGAATTTAATAAACCTCTGGGAAGCGCTTCTTGCCTTATGGGCTAACCTTGTCCAAACGGACCCTTACGAGATTTTTTTCTTCTCCCGTTTTATAGCCACTTTGATCGGTTTAATCGGGTTGATGTGGATGATACGCTGCATATTCGGTACTTCTCAAAAGACTTTTATACTGAGCCTTGCTTCATTACTTCTTGTTTTCTCCTGGTTTTTTTTGATGTCCCCAAGCCCATGGGACTGGATTCGAGATCAACAATCACGCGGAATCTTTTGTTTTTACCCTCTCGCGGCTCACTCAGATACGGCAATTGATATTCTTATTCCTATTGGTTGCAGTTTTTTATTATATAATCTTCGGTTCCGTCGCCTGAATGTTCAGCTTTTATTATTAGTTTTTTTGATATCTACATTTCTTTGGCATCCTCGGGAGTTTTTCCAGTTCTGTCTTTATGCTTTCTTGAGCTGGATGACGTTTGTATTACTTTCCATATCCCATTTAATCAAAATAACAAAAAGGTTTTTAAGAATTTTTTTTCCACTAATATTTGTGGCAATACTCTTTTACTTATATAACCATTTTTTCGCGAGTAATGGGACTCATAGTTATGATGAGTTTTCTATTAAAAAAACTGCCTTGATTACGGCATTCAGCCCGCAGCATTTATTTTCTTTTTCCCACTTTTTTAACTTTCCGAATGATTGGATCCCGCAATTAAACACCAATCCTGAAAACCCGCGAATGATGCAGATTTTCCCTTGGTTAATAATTTCTGCTTTTTCACTTATTTTTATTTACGCTGCTGCGGACATTCGCTCAAAGGCGTTGGGACTATTTTTTATTTTACTTTGGTTCTTTTGTTTTGTCTGGAGCTCAGGAACTTTGCTTTGTATCGCGTTTTCTTACAGTGAGTTTATTATGACTTCACCTAGGATTTTGTATTTCTTTGCCTATCTGATTATCCCTTTAGGTTTTCTTAGTTTTTTTGATTGGCTCAGTAGTCGCAGATTGCTAAGTCCGCGCCATTTTATAAATTCTCTTTGCCTTCCTGTTTTTCTTCTTGGGTTATTCTTAGGATTGTTATGGCCATATTTCTACAAGTATCCCATAAAACCGTTTCTTATATCGTTATCATGTATAATTATACTATGTTATATTATATTTTTGTACGAAAGATCTCGTTGCTTTAAGCTGATTAAGATCGAACACCATTCTCCCATCCACAGTTTAATTCTATTTGCGGTTTTCTTCTTAACTTTTAACTTTTTGAGTTCTTTTCAGTTTTTAAAAGAGGCTCTTTTTAAGAAGAATATTATGTATGCATTAGATGGCGTAAATAATCCATTCGGTTTTTCTAAGGCTCTCATTTCCCGGCTTAGATCTTTACCTTCACACAGCACTTTTTTAGTCAACCCCTCAGGCATTGATTCGGTAAATGTATACGGTTCTTTTTTCCTTGCAGTTTTTCCGTACGGCAGTTACCAGACAATTAATAGAGACGTTAATATTTGTAAGCAGTTTATGGAAGGAACCCACATCTTAAATCGTCTGTTTCAAGGGCGGGTTCTGGATGCTGAAGCTCTTGAATGGCTAACCTCCCATAAAGTTGATTTTATTTTGTTTAGAGGAAAAGATTTTGATGATGTTCTCCCCTCAATGCCGGCCTTATCAAGGCCTCCATATTCAGTTGTTTTTTCTAATTCTCGCGATCGAGAAATGCTTTGCACTTTTAATAAAGAAAATGGGTCAATGGACTCGATCAATCTTACCGTGGAGCAGGATTCTAATTGACCCTTTTATTTTCCACCGATGCCAAAAAAACAAAATGTCTCGTACTGATGCAAAAATAGAACTCGCCTTTGTCCCTTTGGCTATTCCTTTTTTTCGTGGAATGAAGTTTATCGGTATCTCCTTTATGGCCAGGCCTGACCAATGGGCTTTAAGAAGAAGTTCGGGATTAGCAAATGAGCTTTTCGACTCGATAGATACCTTTTGAATAAAACCCCTTGGATAAAAAACAATATTTTGAAAATCTGAAAGAGGCACTTGGAATAGCATCCGAATAAGGCAATAATTGATTACCGAAACCAATGCTTTCCATATTGTATCTGATCTTTTTGTCAGATGGTCGATGCTAAATAGATTTAGCATTCCTTCTAGTATCCTCATGGGAAGTCCATTGGCCTCTACGGGCTTTCTCCGCACTCCTGCCAAAACATCGTAGTTTTTCAAATACTTCAAATTAGGCTTGATTGTCCCAATATCGTAACTCCAATCAATAGTTTGCCAAAAAATTATTTGTTTTCTCGCAGCTTTGATTCCCCTGCGACAAGAATAACCTACATTTTGGTTTTTAGAGTTTTTTAGTACTCGCAAGCGACTGAATCGCTTTTTTAAACTAGCAAGTTTTTCCGGAGTTTTATCTGTCGAGCCATCGTCGACAATAACTATTTCATAGTCTACAACAGTTTTCTTAAGCAGGTTGTCGGCTTTTTTAACAAAGTCATCAATCAGATCTTCTTCATTATAAGCCCACGACACCAAAGACATCGAAAGCTTTGATGGCGCTGATTTATTCATTAATAAATATTATGATAGGCATTTGTTTTTGAAGGGGGGGCATCTTATGATTTAGTATTTACTTTAACTGATTTAATATTGCAAAATTCTGCATGCTATCAATTATTTTTTAATCGTTAATTTATATATATGCATGTAGATCCAGAGGATTAACTAAAGCCATAAATCGAAAAGTTAAAAGCATCCCTTCCGCGTTCATGTCATAGGTTTTTACCTTTTATAATTCTCCACCCCTTGGACTTCAGCGTTTTTTCCACCCACCGCCGGGTTTTCCCGGCCAACGGAACTAGCACCCCACGTCCTTGTCCCGTCCCAGGCCGAACAATCGGAACGCCGAGGTGTTTCCGACCATGCCGCGCCCGATCCTCATCCAAAAAGGTCTCGACCCGTCCCCGGGTGATTCCATGAATCCACGCCGCCCCCAAGGAAGAGCCAAAGACCACCAGCTTTCCCTTTTTGGCTTCGCGTTGTGCCTCATCCGACATCCGTTTCAGCAGACCGAGATTTTTTTCCGCCCATTTCCTTCCCCCGTGTTTCCCGGATCTGCACCCCCCCGCTTTTTGTTTCACGCCCCATTCCCCCAGAAGGGTGAGTTCACGCGCCACCACATCATGCCGTACCGATTTCACCCGGATTCCCGCCCTCTCCGCCACCTGTCTCAGGGAACTCTGGCTGAAGTGGGACGCATGATCCGCCACCGGAAGAATGAAGGGATTCCTTTCCGCATCGGGCACCTGAATCAGGACCCGTGCTCCAGGGCGTGCCAAGAGACGGAGACCCTTCAGATATTCCGAAGGGGCCGCCATGTGTTCCAGCACGTGAACAAGGGAAATCAGGTCGAAACTTGCTACCGGAGGAGAACTCCGGCTGTCGTAGAGTTTACGAAACCCTCGGATTTTCATGAGAGCTTTTTCATTCCGCCGGTCAAACTCGGTCCCGGAAAGCCCCCATCGAGGAAACTCTCCCCGCAAAGCCCGTAAAAACCCGCCGTTCCCACACCCGACATCCAGCACCTGCCCTCCCATCGGCAACCGGGCCTGTCGCTTGAGCCAATCCACGATCTTTTTTGACCGGGGCGTCCCCTGCCCGCCACTGAACACGGCCTGTTCGGCCCCGCCAGATTGCCGGTAGATATGATACGTCGAATAGATTTTGCGGCATTCCGCTCCCCAAGAGGGCGAAAGGATCGCCTGAACCAGATCGCAAGCCGAACAGACTCCCATCCTTCCCCCGTAGGGCCAAGGCCGGCAATCGGATGTTACGCGAGCCAATTTCCGAAAAACGGGAAGCTCCCGCAGGGCTCCGCCACAGTTATGGCATTTTGTCTTTTTCATGCGTTCCACCATGCATTTCTATCCACACCCCCCAAGATGGCTTCGTATTCTTTCGAGGGGAAGACGGGATATGGGGCCCACGCTTCCGGCGGACTTTTTTTCTCCAAAATGCGGGTTCGCGAAGCCGGATATCCAAGGAATTGTCCCCATTTCCGGGCCAGTTCGACATAGGTCATGCTCCGAGGAGTCTGCCAGACCAGCGCCGTTGCCGGCCGCTGTCGCGAAGCGACCAAATGCAGGCACCCTTGCGCTATGGCCTCGGGAGAAACGGGAAAAATCCGAACGGACTCAAAGGCTTCGATCGGCGTTCCCTGAGCCAAAGATTCTTTCCAGCTTTGCAAAACTGACAGGCGGGGATGCACTACTTTTCCCAGCCGGATCCAAACGCTCCCGGCCAATTGGGCTAACTGTCTTCTCAGCTCCTCCTTTTGCTTCGCATACTCCCCAGCTTCGGGCGGAAGGTCGGTTCCAAAAAAGACCACCCTCGCCCCCCGCGATAAAAAGTGCCGAGCCAGCTGCACGCTCCCCCCCACATTGGTCCACCGGGAAAGGTGGGGTTGCTTTTCACATTCCGCACGGGAGGTCATCCCCGCACAGACAAAAACCCAGTCTAAATGGACTGGCACGTTCCAACAGCCCGGATCCCGGGACAGGTCCAAATGCCATACCCCTGGATTCCGCCCGGCCCGAAACGTCGCGATTCCGCCTAGTGAAAACGATCTCTCCAAGGCCTGGGCCAGAGTTCCCCCTCCCACCACCAGCACCCGTGGTTTTTGCCGGAATCCTTTCATTGGATCGAATTCAGTTTTTCAAGGGAACCACGAACGGCTTCAAGACGTTGCCTGCGCAGTGCCACCTGAGCCTCTTCTCCCAGAGAAAATCCCCTTCGTGTTTTTCCAGCGGGAAGAAATTCATTCAGCATGATGCAAATCCATTTCATCCGATACACCGGCCACAAGCTGGTCGCACGCTCCGCCACTTCAGCGTCTTGGGGAAACAGTTCCGCCAAACGAGCCGCGATCCGGGGAAACTCGGAGGCAGGTGCGGGAATGCGGGGCTGGCAAAAAAAATCGGCCGCCATTTTCGCGGGGTCGTCCCACCCGGCATATTCAAAGTCAAAAAACCGGAGACGGTCATCCCCACCCAAAAGGGAATTATGAAACCCGAAATCAGAGGGAGAGACGCAGGCTGTCGCCCGATGAGTTCCCCTGCCTTTTTCAGGCCAATCCCGGCTGGCCGTTTTAAAGATTCGCTCCCAAGCTGGCATCACCTCCTCCCGAACAAAATGGCGTGCCTCCTCCGCCTCAGAATCTCCATCGGAGATTTGTTGCAGCCGGCCGATTCTGCGGTTCACCAGATCCAGGTGCTCACATACCGTCCAAGCCGCTTCCGCCGCGGCGGGAAGGTCCGATGGGGCAGGGTGAGGAGCCCGATTCAATGCAGCAAAAAACTCCAAAGCCTCCTGAACCCGGGCCCCCGTCACTTCCGGTTGCGTCAGTTTTCGGCCTTCCACCCAGAAAAAGAGTCCCGCCTCCCCTTCCGGATCCCAGGCCTGCACTTGGGGAACTTTCCCCGGCGCCTTGTTTTGGGCGTGCGTGTAAAAAGCTTTTTCGGAGGCAAAGCGATCCCGCGAATCCTCGGGGGAACGGAAATACTGTTTGAGTAGATATTTTCCCTGGAGCGTCTTCACCTCCCAAACCCGGTTGTTGGCTCCTCCGGAAACAGATCGGATTTCCTTGGGAGTTTCCGGCAAAAGCCGGGCCAATACCTGCTCGGAGGGCTGTAGTTCCTTCTTCCCCTTCATTGGATTCCTATCTCCAGAAGGGGCGGTAGTTCGTTCCAATGTCGAACCCGCTTATGAGGAGTGCCTTTTTCAGGATGCCCCGAAGGATCAAACAAAAGGGGTCGGCAATCCGTGGGAAACGCGGGGTGAGCCAGAATCTCCGGCAAATCATCCACAAAGAAGTTGCACCCACAGTGGCCGATTCTCGCCAGTTTGGCCTCCTTGGTTTCCTCAAAATGGGCTTCCCGGATCTTCTCCCCCAACCAACCGGAGGCTTCCAAAAATTGTCGGGCGGCCTGATGCAGATCGTGCGCCGGACCGGCCAGCGGATGTTTTGTTCGGTGGCTGACGACCACCACCTTCCATCCGTCTGCCGTCAACTGCTCCAGACAGGAAGAGAATCCCGGATAGGCCTCCGCGTCGGCAAGCCCGGGGCCGTAGACCTCTCCCTGAATCCGGGTAAAGACATCCGCTTCCCCTTTTCGGTGAAAATGATCCCTGAGCATATTTTTGGCAGACTGGCCGGGCACGATCTCCGCTCCGTGTTTCTCCGCCAAACGACGGTAAACCTTTTCGTAGGAAACGATCGTGTTGTCAAAATCCAGGCCGATGGTTCTGCCGCCGCGGGAGGTCATTCAAAATAAATGAAGCTGTGATCCCCTGAATAGCCCGTCTTTTGGAACCACCACTCCCACCCTTGGGGGGTGTAAAAGCTTTCACAGGTAAACTGCCAATAAAGCAGATTCGCCTTTTCCTCCTCGTTCCTCCAAGACTCGACACAGAGGTATTTGTTTTTTCTCCCAACCCTCTCGATTTCCCGGAGAGCGGCATCCAGATCGAAGCACTCGAGGTTGTGGAGCGTGTTGATCGAGATCACGAGATCAAATTCACGGTCCTGAAAAGGAAGTTTTTTGGCGTGCCCTTCGTGAATCCGGCTCTGAATTTCAGTCTTGGCGTTCTTTTTCGCATAACCGGACACATCTAGGCCGGTCACTTCCAACCCCGGGACCGATTCCATCAGGTCGTACATTAAAAACCCTTTGCCACAGCCGACATCCAGCACCTTGTCTCCGGCTTTCAACTGGTAATGCTGTGCCATGGCATCGGCCACCTTGCGCCAGCGCCCGTCATACTTCATCCCTCCGTACCCGGTTCGGCGGTCTCCATCCCAATAATCCCTGTCCCACTGTTTGGCCAAGCCGGCCGCCTTGGCTTTGGGGAATTCCGGGTCGTTTACCCGCGCCAGATAATCCCTCGGGGTCGACTTGTGGATCAGCGAAATAAAATCCAGATAGGCCATAATCAGGGCTTAATAAAGTAACGCACCGTCCCGTCGGCCAGGCAACGGAAGGGATGAAGTTTCTGCTTTTCCAAATATTCCGTGACGGCCTGCCTGGCTCCGGCCAAGCACCAGTCATCAATAATCAAAAAGCCGCCGGAGACCAGTTTCGGGTACAGATGCTCCAGACAAACCTGCGTCGAGGCGTAAAGGTCCCCATCCAAACGAAGAATCGAGATGGCATCGATATTCCGTACCGCTGGGGGAACGGTTTCCTGAAACCAGCCCTCATAAATGGCAACTTTCTCCTTCGGATAAGAGCAGATTTCAAAAAGAACTTTTTCCAAATCCTTCCTCGGAGCCTCCAGCGCCTTGATTCCTCGGAGCCTCCCCAACGCCTCCGCTTCAGGGAGCTTCATGTCATTCACAATCCAATCAATGGGATCGTGTTTCCGGTCGGGCTCTGGAATTCCCTGAAAGCTGTCGAAAAGATGCATCTTCCGAACAGGTCCGGAAACAGATAGCGCGGCCAAGGCCATTACTCCCGCCGCCCCTCCCCGCCATGTCCCCGCTTCGACCAGATCCCCTGGAATATTCTGTTGGTGCACATGACGTGTGATTTCCACCAGGCTCATCAATCCATCGTAGGTCACCATCGTGTAGGGAAGCAGGGTTTGAATGGCTTTTTTCCAGTGAAATTCGTCCTCGTACCCGCGCTCCAATATCTTGAACTGCCCCGGAGTTAAGTTGCCTGGGAAGATCAGGTTGCATTGAAAAATTGCCCCCTGCCGCAGCATTTTTCGATAGAGCACGCCATCTTCCTTGTTTTGGCGGACATCGGCTAAACAATGTCGTGCAATTTTCCGCAGGTTTTTTTTCAGCCAACGGCGCAGATGTCGGGTCATCCAGCCCAGATGCCCCGCCAGTTTGCTGCGCTTCTTAAAGGGTTTTTTCATAAAACTCGATCCTGCCTGAAAAATCAGGCCGGGGCGACCCCCCGCCACGCCTCTTGTGTTTTTCGAATCACTCCTTCCGCATCCAACTGGAAATATTTCCTCGCACCCTCTTGATCCGTTGTGCGGTGCAAAAATTCATCCCTACTTCCCAATCGCACTAAGGGTGAAGTCTTCGGCTTATCCGCTTTCCACTCCGCCAGTGCTGCTCCCAACCCGCCAAGCCGGCTGTGCTCTTCGACGCTGACCACCAGCCGGTGCTCCTGAAAGATTTTGTTCCACTCTTGGTCGGCAAAAGGTTTCAGATAAGGCTGGGAAAAAACCGACGCCGAGATGCCTTTTTTTTCCAGCTGTTCAGCGGCCGCAACAACCTCGGGCAAAATGGTTCCGCATGCCACGAGGGCAACATTCTTCCCGGTCCGAAGGCGCAGAGGTTGCCCGGGGGTTGCCTGGAGAGGAGACGGATGGATTTGTGGCTCCCCTTTTTTCCCGATGCGAATGTAAGTCGGTGAAGAAGACGCGAGGGAGTGGCTCAAAATCATTTCCAGTTCGCGATCATCACCGGGTGCGGCCACATTCATCCCCGGAATCAGGCGCAACATTCCCAGCTCCTCACAGGAATGGTGGGTACCCCCAAGAGAGGCATACGAAAGACCGCCCCCCGTCCCCACCAAAATCACCGGAAGATGGTGATACCCCAAATCGACCCGGATCTGCTCCATCGCACGATACGTGAGAAAAGGAGCAATGGTGTAACAGACCGGCCTCAGTCCCTGCATCGCCATTCCCGCCGCCACTCCGACCATGTTGGCCTCGGCAACCCCGCAGTTGTAAAACCGGCCGGGACAACTCTCCTTGAATTTGTCAAAAAGCCGGTTTCCGATATCCCCGCTCAACAGAACGATCCTTTCGTCCTTTTGCGCCCACTCCGTGATTCGTTTGGCGAAATAATTTCTCACGCCTGCCCCAGTTCTTTACCGGCCTTGGCAACTTCCTCCACCGTGGGAATCCGGTAGTGCCAGTTGTTGTCATTCTCCATAAAGGAGACGCCTTTGCCTTTGACTGTATGAGCCACCCAAGCAGTGGGCCGACCCTCCGGATCTGGAGACTCGCCCATGGCCTGGGCCACCGCCTGAATATCGTGACCATCGATCTCCCGGGCCCTCCAGCCAAACGCCTTCCACTTGTCGACGAAAGGATCCATGGCCATGACTTCCGGACTTCGCCCCGTGGCTTGCCACTTGTTGTAGTCGACCCAAACCGTCAAATGGGAAAGCCGTTGGGCCGGAGCAAACATGGCCGCTTCCCAGACTGAGCCCTCCTGACACTCCCCATCGCTCATCAACACCACGACCTTGGCGGATTTTTTTTGTAGCCGAGCCCCCAAGGCCAGCCCGACTCCGACGGGCAGGCCGTGCCCAAGGGATCCGGTGGCCAATTCCACCCCCGGCGCACAACCGGGGGCAGGCTGTTCCGCCAACTCGGCTCCCTCCTGCGCAAACCGTTCCAGCCATTCCGAGGGAAAATATCCGCGTTTCGCGAGGGTCGCATACAGACCGATCGCCGCATGGCCTTTGCTCAAAATAAAGCGGTCGCGAACCGGATCCTTCGCCTTCGCAGGGTCCGGCGAGTTTTTCCCAAAAAAATATGCCGTTAAAAGATCGACGCACGAAAGGGCCGACGCCAGATGGGGGGCCCCGGCGGCATGGGACATCTGGATGATGCGGTATCGCAACTCCCTGGCCGTCGCCGCCAAATCAGTGCTCATACCGGCCGGACCATAACGTGAATCGGCTCCCCGGAGCGCATCCACCGGATGCCCTGAT
>Ga0164295_10000749_pt1 | contig 27085 bp, 26 predicted proteins | sample GEODES006metaG_FD_111798 | JGI IMG/M metagenome (GOLD analysis project Ga0164295, IMG submission 111798) | Oligotrophic lake water microbial communities from Sparkling Lake, Wisconsin, USA - GEODES006 metaG | ecosystem: Environmental > Aquatic > Freshwater > Lake | place: USA: Sparkling Lake... | reverse complement strand
GGAGGAACGGAAAGATGCCCAATCTCAGGGTGCATCGCGCCGTGCAAGAGTTGTCCATTGACTAAAACGCCACCACCGACACCTGTCCCAACAGTCATGTAAATCACAGGGTCCATCCCCTGCCCTGCACCCCAAAGAGACTCGGCTAAAACGGCTGCATTGACATCGGTATCAAAACCAATCGGCACCCGAAATCGATTTTTAAAAAAGGTCACAATGTCCGTCTGCTGCCAGCCAGGCTTTGGCGTAGTTGTGATGAATCCATAAGCCTCGCTATTGAGATTCAGATCCACCGGGCCAAAAGTGCCGATACCAAGGGCGGAAAAATGCCCATGCTCGATTTTCATTTTGGAAAGCCAGTTACTGGCTGCCTCCAGAGTGTCTTTAGGTGTTGTCGTCTCGATCCGATACACGGCACGCAAGTCATGAGGGCCTGTGCCGATGCCACAGACAATCTTTGTCCCACCCATCTCTATGGCAGCAATAAGTGGTTGATCACTCATGGTTGGCGAACTGCGGCTGAATCACGAATTCCAAGACTGGCGTAAATTTCACGGGTGGCGTGGGATTTATTCAGCGTGTAAAAATGAATGCCATCCACGCCGTTTTCCAGGAGATCACGGCATTGCTCAGAGGCGTAATGTACCCCTACCCGCTGCACAGCCTCTTCATCATTACCACAGCGCTGAATGGCCCTGAGAAGCTTGGCTGGATAACGCGCTCCCGCGGCTAGCTCAGCCATACGCTTCATGCCACTGGCACTCGTGATGGGCATAATTCCAGCAATGATCGGGATGGTGATCCCAGAAAGTCGGCAGCGATCTCGAAAGTCTAGGAAGTCATGATTATCGAAAAATAACTGCGTGCAGATGTAGTCCGCTCCGGCATCACATTTAGCTTTCAGATAATCCATTTCTAAAACACGATTCGGCGTGCTCGGATGTCCTTCTGGAAAACCTGCCACAGCGATGCCAAAACCGCGCTTGTCTGGATGAACACCGCTATCGTTAAATTTTTTGATAAAGCGCACTAGGTCGGCCGCATGTTGAAAGGCGTCCTTCGTGCGATCATAACCTTCAAGATTACGAGGAGGATCTCCGCCGAGCGCTAAAATGTTGCTCACACCTGCCTCTGCATAACGCTGCAAGATGCTGGCGATATCGGCCTCGCTATGGCAGACACAGGTCAGATGAGGCACAGGGTCCAATGTGGTTGTCTTTTTAATACGAACCACCAGATCATGAGTCAGCTCCCGGGTCGAGCCGCCTGCGCCATAAGTCACACTGACAAAGGAAGGCTTATAACTTTCAAGTTCACCAATGGTTTCATACAGGGATTCAAACGCCTCTGAGGACTTTGGCGGAAAGAATTCAAATGACAGCGTCGGACGCTGTTGACTGAGGATGTCGGAAATGTGCATCAGAAATAAGTTATCCTAATCAAGGCGGGGATGGTGGAAGGTGCAAGGCTAGGCTGGGCTTGGGGAAAGGTTTCTCAGAAGGAAACCCAAAACAATGCTACATTCAATCAAAGTTAGCGACACATCAAAGCTTCGATCTCATCCACTTCGATGGGTATATGGGCCATAAGATCCGTATTTCTGTGCTCCCCTATGAGGATGTCATTTTCCAGACGAATACCTATGCCCTCTTCACGGATATAGATGCCAGGCTCCACGGTAAAGACCATGCCAGGACGAATGGGTTTCCAGGTATGTCCCACGTCATGAACGTCGATCCCCAGATGATGACTGGTGCCATGAGGGAAATACTTTTTATACAAGGGCTTCTCAGGATCTTGCTTCTCGACGTCCTCACGCTTGAGCAGGCCTAGACCAATCAGCTCTTCCGTCATGAGCAGACCCACTTGTTCCTGATATTCGCGAATGATCACTCCCGGCCGCAGCATTTCGCAGCACTTTTTAAAGACACGCAGGACGGCCTCATAGACTTGGCGTTGGCGGGGCGTAAACTTCCCATTCACCGGAATGGTGCGGGTGAGATCCGCATTGTAGTTCCCATAATTGGCCGCGATGTCAAGCAGCAGCATCTCCCCATCCAGGCACTCGCAATGATTGGTAATGTAATGAAGCACGCAAGCATTGGCGCCAGAGCCAATAATGGGTGTGTAGGCAAAGCCACGCGCCCGCTGGCGAGTGAACTCATGCGCCAGTTCGGCCTCGATCTCAAACTCGTGAACTCCAGGCTTCACAAATTTTAATAGCCGGTTGAAGCCATCCGAGGTGATTCGGATGGCCTCATTCAAAGAAACCAGCTCCGCAGCTTGCTTGATGCAGCGCAGGTCATGCATCAGCGGTGCCAAACGGCGATAATCATGTAGCGGATACTCACCCTGACAGCGCAGGGTAAAACGATGCTCACGCGTCTCTGTCGGAATCGTCGCACGCATGTGCTCGTTAGAGTTTAAAAAGACCTGATCCGCCTGACACATCACCGCCCGGAATTGAGTTTCGAAATCTTGCAGCCAGTGAACACGTGTAATGCCTGAGTGAGCAGACGCTCGCTCCTTTGAAAGCTTCTCACCTTCCCAGACAGCGATGGTTTCATTCGTCTCTCGGACAAAAAGCATCTCTCTTTGCTTAGGATCAGTCGCATCAGGGAAAAGCACTAGGATCGTCTCCTCCTGATCAATCCCGCTCAGATAAAACAAATCACTATTTTGAACAAAGCCCAAAGATCCGTCCGCATTTGTCGGCAACACATCATTGGCATGCAGGATCACCAGGGATCTTGGGGGTAACAGAGCGTTTAGACGCTGGCGATTGGTCACATAAAGCTCTGAAGGCAGGGGTTGATAGCGCATAAAAAACCATTCAAGCGCGGTCGCGCCTCAACGCCAAACTAGAAATCACACTAAATGGAGCTATTTTCCTCAGAACTGGGTGAATTGTGAATAGCTTCTTGATTCCATGAAGGAAGGTGCCACTCTCACCACCCACTTTCTAGCAACCACAAACAAAACTCCTCATGGGAAAGCAACTCAACAAAGTCATCAAACGCCGCCGTCTTAAAGCCTACAAAGACCGCAAGAAGGCACTCGTCAAATCAGGCGCAGCCCGCAAAGTTGCCTCCAAAAGCGAGCCAAAAGCCGCTAAAAAGGCCGCCGCGAAGAAGCCAGCCGTGAAGAAAGCAAAGCCAGTCGCCGCCCCGATTGAAGAAGTCGCTGCCGTCGTCGCTCCAATCGCCGAAACTGCTGCTGAGTAAACATTCAAGGACATCGGGCGGTTCTCAGACTCTCTGTGAATCACCTCGTTGGAAGACATTTTCGCCTGAATTAGGGTTTGTTTTGCCCAAACACTCAGGAGAAAGGCCAAAAAAAGCCTTGCTTTCCGACCCTTAGCCCCCACTGTCCGCCTCCCCAAATTAAGTCCGAACTACAAAAATCATGGCTGTTGTTATCCGTCTCCGTCAAGAAGGTGCCAAAGGGCGCCCCGTCTATCGTATTGTTGCTGCTGATCAGCGTTTCAAGCGTGATGGCCGTTTCCTTGACATCTTAGGCACCTACGATCCTGCTAAGGAAAAAGGCAATGCCACTGTGAACCTCGAAAAAGTTGCTGAATGGATCTCCAAAGGAGCCAAGCCAACGGACACCGTGAAGAGCCTGATCAAAAAGGTTCAAGCAGCCGCAACTGCAGCTAAGTAAGACTTAGTTCCTCTGAGAAAGCCGCCTTAAAACAGCGGCGCGGGGTTAGTGAAAGTTTTCTCTCATCATGGATGCTCCAGAAGCCCTTCGAGAATTCCTCGCCTACGTGGTCGCCAATTTGATCGACCACCCGCAGCAGGCCAGCATCGCCATCAACCACAGTGCTGCTGGTGCTGTCGCTTATCGGGTGCAACTGGCACCTGAAGATGTCCGCCACGTTATTGGCAAAAACGGGCTTACCATCAGCTCCATCCGTTCTCTCATGAACACGGCCGCAGAAAAATATGGGCTTAAAATCAGCCTCAAAGTCGGTGCCGGACAAGATGAATTAGAGTCTGCAGAATCCGCTGAACAACGTCTACAGCAAGAAGACATTTCGTCAGCTTAGTCTCCGATCCATCTGTCACCTTGACCCTTAGCCCTTGGTCACCAACTCGTCGAGATTCAAGAGTAGATTGGCCACCATAGTCCAAGCAGCTAACTCAACAGGATCGAGCTTTTCGTCGACTTTAGATTCACCAAATGACAGTGCCAACTTTGCTTCCTCGGGCCTAGCACGATAAGCCTTCAAGTGCTGATCCAAGGCAGAACGAATGATTTCAGTTTCATGGGCACTTGGATAGCGGCTGGTTACGGCACGAAAGGCTCTGGTGATTCGACTATCATTGCTAGCTGGCGAGGCCAAAAGACCCTGCGCAAAATTTCGTGCAGCCTCGACAAATTGCACATCGTTCATCAAATTTAGAGCTTGTAGCGGAGTATTGCTACGCTCACGACGAAGGCAGTAGGACTCGCGATTTGGCGCGTCAAAATTGGTCATGTTCGGTGGCGGTGCTGTGCGCTTCCAAAAGGTGTAAAGACTGCGACGGTAGAGAGATTCCCCCTTATCCTGCAAGTAGTTCCGCGTGTTACTACCACCAAAGCCGATCGGCTCCCAGATGTTCTCTGGCTGATAGGGCCTCACCCCCTTCCCTCCCAGCTTGGGATTCAATAAGCCACTCACGAAGAGCGCAGAATCGCGAACGACCTCGGCATCCATGCGGAAGCGTGGCCCATGAGAGAGCAGTCGATTTTCAGGGTCTTTTTGCTGACTTTGGTCCGTGAACTGTGAACTTTGACGGTAGGCATGAGAGGTGACGATCATTTTAACAAAAGCCTTCATATCCCAGCCGCTCTCTCGAAAAGTCACCGCCAACCAATCCAAGAGTTCCGGATGAGATGGCGGCTCACCCTGAGAACCAAAATCGTTGCTAGTCTTCACTAAGCCGACGCCAAAAAACTGCTGCCAAAGACGGTTTACCTGAACGCGTGCGGTCAGCGGATGATCAGAAGAGACCAGCCAGTTAGCCAGATCTAGACGGGTTGCTTGCGCTTTTTGTGCCAAAGGTGGAAAAATGGCGGGCGTTCCACGAGTCACTTTTTCCCCAGGTTGATCGTATTGCCCGCGCTTCATGATAAAGCTTTCTCTGGGTTGCGGGAGGTCTGCCATGATAAGGGAAGCCGGAATCATCTCTTCCAGTGACTTCTTCTTGGCTTCAAGCGCCAACTTTTCAGCCTGGGCACCACCAACAATTTCGCGGGCTCCTTGATAGACATTTTCAAACCACCATTCTTTGATCCGCTTAAGCTCGTCAGGCATCCATTCGGCGGCCTTCTTGCCACGGACAATAATTTGTAGATCTGTAGGCAGTCCTTCCACTCGAGAACCAGCCTTCTTTTCCATCCAGAGCTTCCAGGACCATTGGGTGTCTTTTGCGGGATCTACCCGTGAACTGATGGCAAGACGATCCCAGGTCACCGTGCCACCGAACTGCGTGAAAGCGTAACCTGTGACTTTCATGCCAGGCTTAAGGCCCAGCTTATCAGCCGGAAACTCCAGTTTCACCCACTCCCCTGCCTTTGGCAATGCGCCTAGGGTCACGCGCTCAGGCGTTCGCACTTTACCAAAGGGAATGGCCCCTTCTTCTCCCCAAACTGCACGGTGATTCCAACCTCCAACATGAAATTGCAGCATGACGGCTTTGGGTTGGTCTTCAGGATCGATGAAGCACTGCACGCTCAACTTGCCGTTGGCAGGTATTTCAAAACTAGCTCCGTCCGTAAAGAAATCCTGTGCCACTCCCTGGGCCTTACGTTTTAAAGCATGCGTGCCACTGGACACAGGCCCATCAACTTGAGTGATGAGCTTGGTCGGCTCCCCGCTAAATTGGGCATTTACGCCGTGAGGGAAACTATCTTCAAACCACAGCACTTCACTTGTTTGAATGGGCGGCGGCGGCGTGAGTGAAGCTGGGTCGGTGTATTGAATTTTAGCGATGGCCTGACGAATTCGGGTTTGTGCGGCGGCGATCTGTTGATCAAAACTCGCGAGTTGCGCTTTTTGTTCGGCAGTCGCAAGTCTCAGAATCGGTGGTGTCAGTAGAATATTGCCATCCATGGCTGGGTCAGCCGTGCTATTGAAGAAAGCATACAAGGAATAAAACTCTTTTTGGCTGATTGGATCAAATTTATGATCATGGCAGACGGCGCACCCAGCAGTCAGCCCCATCCAGACGGCGACAGTCGTATCGGTGCGGTCCACTGCGTAGCGGAAGACAAACTCTTCATTGATCGAACCACCTTCACTGGTAGTGACGTTGCAGCGATTAAACCCCGATGCGATCTGTTGATCGACCGTGGCATTGGGCAATAAATCTCCAGCAAGCTGCCAGCGTGTGAACTGATCATAGGATAAGTTATCATTAAAAGCGCCCACCACCCAGTCACGATAAGGCCACATGCTTCTTTCATTATCCAAATGCAGGCCATGGGTGTCGGCATACCTCGCCACATCCAGCCAATAGCGGCCCATGTGCTCACCGTAGCGCTCTGTTTGCAGCAGGCGATTCACCAGCTTGTCGTAGGCATTGGGGCTAGAGTCAGCAAGAAAGGCATCCACTTCATGCGTCGAAGGCGGAAGCCCAGTGAGATCCAAGGTCACACGGCGAATCAATGTTTCTTGAGAGGCCTGAGCACTGGGCTCAAGCCCCTCTGTCGCAAGTCGCTCCTGAATGAAATTGTCAATGGCATTGCGGCCTGAGCGCAGAGCAATCATAGGCAATGGGGCTTTAAGGGGCTTTTCAAAAGCCCAGTGTTTCTTATATGCCGCACCTTGATTAATCCAGAGCTTCAGTGTCTCTATCTGCTTTGGCGAGATCTTTTTGTGCGACTCTGGTGGCGGCATAACCTCATCTTCATCAGAGCTAAGCATACGCTGAATAATGCTACTTTCTTTGACCGAGCCAGGCTTGATAGCCTGAACTCCGTCTTTGCTGGCTAAAGCGCCATCCTCAGTATCTAGACGTAGATTACCTTTACGTTTCTTCGCATCCAACCCATGGCAGGCGAAACAGTTGTCGCTGAGTATCGGGCGAATATCGCGATTAAAGTCTAACTTGACCGCCGCATGGGCCGTAAAACTAACCAAAATAAAGATTACAGAAAGAAATAGCCGCATGTGAGAAGAAAGTGAGTCCAGTGGATACGGCCACTGGCACTCAATCTTACTGTTCACAACCAACCCTTAAGCCATCGTTGGATAATCCGTGTAACCTTCAGGGCCTGGGGAATAAAACTTGTCAGCATTGGGCACATTCAATTCTGCTTTGGCTGCGATACGAGCAGGCAGATCTGGATTGGCCAAGAAGCTGGTGCCAAAAGCCACAGCATCTAACTTTCCATCCAGAATGGCGGCTTCAGCTTCATCGGCGGTGTAACCCATGTTGCCGATAATCACACCTTTGAAAGCTTGGCGGGCCGCAGACATAACATCGCCTGTTTGTGCCTGAAAAAAGTCGGCGCGCATCAGGTGAAGATAGGCCAGCGAGTAATCATTCAACTTGGTGGCGAGCCAAGTGGTCAAGCCAACAGGGTCGCTATCGATCATGCTGTTATAGCTATTCAATGGTGAGATACGAAGACCGACACGGTCAGCACCCCAGACGGAGATGGCAGCCTCAATAACCTCGAGCATGAGACGGGCACGATTTTCAATCGGACCACCATGCGGGCCAGAACGTTTATTGCTGCCATCACGCAAAAATTCGTCGAGCAAGTAACCATTAGCACCATGCACTTCCACGCCATCGAATCCGGCAGCCTTGGCATTTTCCGCAGCTTTTCGGAAGCCTGCCACAATGCCTGGCAACTCGTCATCCCGCAATTCACGTGGCGTGACATAGGGCTTCTTACCTTCAGGGGTATGGACTTCATCTCCCGTTATTGGAATGGCACTTGGTGCAACCGGCTGCGCACCGCCATTGAGTAACGGATGACAGGCACGGCCACCATGCCAAATTTGAAGAACTATCAATCCCCCCTTGGCATGAACGGCATCGGTAACCAGCTTCCAGCCGGCGATCTGGGCTTCATTGTAGATACCTGGCTCCATCCAGAAGGATGAGTTTCCCTCCATCGCCATCGTAGCCTCGGCGATGATGAGACCGGCACTGGCACGCTGCGCATAGTATTCAGCCATGAGTTGTCCAGGCACATGATCAGCCTCGGCACGGCAGCGGGTTAGCGGTGCCATGAGGATACGATTCGGCAGCGTTAAGGCGCCGACTTGCAGAGGGGAGAAAAGAGACATAGTGCGTGTTTTGTTGAAGGTCTTGATTGTCTCAGGCTAGTTTGAAGAGGGATGTTCGAAGGGGAAATGTTGTTTATGGAGTCTGGGCCTGATTGTTTGACGTGCTTCAACCTAGGTCAAAGAATAGTGCTTCGGCGTCAGCACTGGCTTTGAGCGTCAGCCTGCCACGGTCCTCGGTGCTGATGGCATCCCCAGCATTCAGCGTCTGATCGCCGCAGATGACACTTCCGCGAATGAGCTGAAACCAAACACCACGCCCTGCCTGGACATCATGAGTCAGTTCTGATTCAGAAGGTAATCGGACGCGATAAACATCTGCATCCTGGTGAATGGTGGCTGAGCCCTCACGACCATCCCTGGAAATGACGAGGACCTTGGGATCCTTTTCCTTAGCTGGGTCGGGATGCCATTCCGTGTAACTTGGAGTAAGGCCCCGGGCTTCAGGTTCAATCCAAATTTGCAATAAATGGCTCAACTCCGATTTGGATGGATTAAACTCACTGTGCTGAACGCCCCTGCCGGTGCTCATCATTTGAATCTGGCCAGGCAACAAAACACGACCATTGCCAAGACTATCCCGATGCTGGAGAGCGCCTTCGACAAGATAGCTGAAGATTTCCATATCCCGATGCGGATGCGTGGGAAAGCCTCCTCCCGGGGCGATGCGGTCCTGATTGATCACACGCAGGCTGCGAAACCCCATGTGCGCAGGGTCGTAGTAATCTGCAAAGGAGAAGGTATGGTAACTGTCCAACCAGCCATGGTCTGCATGGCCACGTTCTTGAGATCGACGGAGTTTGAGTTTCATAAGACGCCTACTATGGAATCAAATGACCGTCATTGCCAATGCCGGAAACGATGCCTGAACCTGGATGGAAGACTTGCCTATTTGACCAGCCATTCAGCAGCCGATGCCGTCATGCTGTTGGGTTCTCCCAAGAACGCGTCCAGTTCATCAAATTTCTGCTTCAGGACATCAGGTTCCACACCTTCACCTGCTACCCATAGTGCGTGTGGTGCATTGAGCGCCATCATGCCTGGAAGGTCTAGGTATTTTGCTCCAGCAGGCAGAAACATCGGATCGCGATAATCAAGCACTTGCCCAAAACGAAAGCCTTGGGTATCCACGGCCGCTCGGTCTATTGCCTTGCCTGCAAGAGCACGTGCAACAAGAACAATCGGACCGATCTTTCCCCATCCTGCTACCATGACAGACTTAGGTCGCACATGAGATCCGATTTGAGCGTGACGAAGGAAAGACACCACACTAAGAACATCATGCGTTCGCTGAGCAAACAGTGCATGATTGTAGCCATGCGTGTATCCTGCAAACTCACGTGGATTATTCACGACGCGTGTTTGCTTGACGGGTTTATCTCCTTGAAAAAGCAAATCCACGCCTAGAACAGCATCGCCAGTTTTGAGCAGGGCTTTGACAGCATCGTCCTCGATAGAAGCTTTTCCCTTGTCACCTAGCCAAACGACCACACGTCCGCTCCACGCTTTGGGATAGAGCCAAGAGACAGCCAATTCTTCACCATAGGTCTTATTTAAAAGAGTTCCTGCCATGATGAGATGCTCTCCAGCATCATGCTTGTCTTTGAGAATCCACTCCACCGCTCCTGCGCTTTGATAGCTTCGACCAATCAGGACCTCAAGAGCAGGAAGCACGACCTTTTGTAGCCCTTGAGGCGTTGCAGCCAAAGCTTGCAGTTGCTTGTCTGAGTCATCTGAAAACCACTTTAAAAGTTGATGCTCAAAAGCAGGATCGACTTTGGGGGCTGGATGTCCGGCATCCCAAACCGTCAATTGCTCACGCGTCAAGGGTTCGTAGTCACGCTCAATCACTGGAGACGTGCGTCCTAATTGGAAGTGCTTATTGAGAAACGTGTAGAAGGCAGAACGCGTCACGGCATTGTAATTATGCTTGAAATGCTCACCGCGTAATAAGAAGACGTTATCCTTGGAGCCATGAGCCGCATAAAGTTTCTGCAAATCTGGAAAACCTTTGGTGACCAGCTCTTTAGTCCAATCGTCAGCTGTGTTCATGCCCTGAGGCTTGGGAGCGAATAAGGCCGCAAACTCCACATTACCGGTATTGATGCGCAAAAGGCTAGCATTCTCACAGGTACAGCCACCTTGCATAGCAGTGCTGACCATAACACAGGGGAAGGAAAGTTTAATGCGATCATCAATGGCTGCCAGAAGTATCGTCTGAGTGCCGCCACCGCTAGCCCCCGTGATGGCTATGCGTTCAGGATCGATCTCGGGCAGACTGAGCAGAAAATCCAATCCACGCACTGCATTCCAGGTCTGCAGCCCCATGATACTTTGCGCGTGGGCTTCTGCCTGCGGACTGTAAAGCCCCCAATCATCCGTTTTATTGGCGTCTGGACGCTGCCTAGCAAAGGTATGGACCAGTTCACGCGAAAATTGAATCGAGTCCGAATCACTAAGCATGTCCCACTGCCAAACCACGCAACCCATGCGCGCCAATTGCACGCAAAGAGATTGAAACATGCTGCGTCCGCCTTTTTCAAATCTCTCAGCACCGATAGCGATCTCCTGACGCACTTTTTCCTCTGTATCGAGGCTCAATCGCGCATCCTGCCAATGGCCATGCGCGAACATGACCCCCGGCACTTTGCCCTGAATGTTCTTGGGACGATAAAGGCTCCCGGTGACGAAGAAGCCCGGGGCACTTTCGAAATAGACTTTTTCTACGGTGTATTCACCGCAGTCCACTCGACCATGAATCACAGGTTTGAGTGGCATTTTCGTCGGCATGGGCCAGAGGCCTTGAGAAACCAGGATCTGTCTGCGCACATAGTCCTTTCTGACATCCCACTCACTTAGCGAAGCTGGGGGAGTGAAAGGAAAATAGCCTTTCAAGTCCTTGAGTGGTTGGTGCCTTAAATCCGCAGAAAACGCTGGCGCAAGCAACGAGCCGACAAGGAATAAAGGCAGGAGTTTCATCATGTTCAGGAAAGGCATTTTAACCAAAACGTTAATAAGTAAGCAAGTTCATCAATTGATCTGCATCCTGCTTCAACCGAATAGAGAATCACTTCCGTTCAAGACTTTCCTTGATCACTCCGCCTGAAAGATTAAGGCATAGTGTCATGAAACTTTCAAAGAAAGCCGAATATGCCATGCGTGCCCTGCTCGCAATGGCGAGATCTCCAGACATCCCTACTTTTGCGATTCAAGACATCGCAGCAAGTGAGCGGATTCCCCTAAAGTTTTTGGAGCAGATTTTGCTCACTTTAAAAAATGGTGGCTTGCTAAGAAGCAAGCGCGGGGTGGGCGGCGGCTATCAATTCCACAAATCGGCCGCACGTATCACCTTGGGAGAGATCATCACCCTCATTGATGGCCCATTCATGCCGATTCCCTGCGCTGACGGCGACTCGTCGTCCTGTGAATGCGGTATCGCTGGTGGTTGCGGCCTTGGTCAGACTTTTGGGCTTCTACGTGAGCAAATGAATGCATGGCTCAACACGACAACGCTCACCCATGTTCTTGAACGGGAAAGGAATGACCAAGTGAGTTTTGAGATTTGAATCCACCTCCAATTTTCCTCGATTAATAAAAACGACATCGTACATTATGACCATGACCCACAACGTCTATTTTTGGCTAAAAAAAGACATGACCGCCGACCAAGTGGCATTCTTTGAATCCGAGCTCAAAGAATTGCTCACGCTGGACTACATCTCTCACGGCAGCATCGGCAAGCCCGCGCCCACCGACGAGCGCCCAGTCACGGATCATAGCTTCAGTTACACGTCCACACTTCAGTTCAAGACCATGGCCGATCATGAGTTTTACCAAGATGGCTGTCCAAAGCACAAACGATTTGTAGATAACTGCCGCCAGTTTTTTGAACGCGTCATTGTCTATGACTCCGAAACGCTCTAAATTAGAGTCGTAAGAACGCCTTTTGGCGGTAGAGCCATAGACAGAGCAACCATAAGACGACTAGGACAGTGGCCTTCTCAATGACCGGTCCCCAAGTCGTAGCAAAGAGTGCCGCCATACCGTGCTTACTGAGCTGTTCCCTAATCCAACCGGCGGCAAGGCTGTGCATGATATAAATAAAAATGCTATTCATGCCAACCACGACAAGCGGAAAGAAGGGCTTCTTGAGCCCCACAATTTCGATTAACCAGTAAAAGCCAGTCAATATCCCAAGCACGAAACCGCCACTAAAAAATACCCAGGAAGGTGTCCAAAGACGCTTCACAATCGGGCAACCGACATAACCGATGACCGTACCGAGAAGCAAGGCCACCGCAGCGGCTACTAGCATCATGCCACATTTCTGCAATTGATTGCGTGGACTGGTAAGCAGGAAATTCCCCGTGATTGCTCCACCCAGCATGGTAGCTAGAGCAGGAATGAAATTTAGAGTGGTGTAGCCACCTGCATTAGCGATGAAGGGCTGCGCATGAGGGAAGAGATTGAGCAACCAACGGTCAAAGTCAGCGGCGACATTGAGTCCCTTGCTCCAGTGACCAAAGAACCCTGGTAGAAGATCTTCTTTCAAAACACCGAGTGAAGCGTAATCACAACCTTCAGCGGGTAGCGGATGCTGAAAGAACCAGAACCAGTCACCCACCAAAATAACGACCATGGCAGAGACACAGTACTCCCAGCCTAGACGCGCCAAGATGGAAAGAAAAACATACCCGAGTCCGATCTGAGCCAGAACATTGGTAAAGATCCACAGCGTTTGTTTTTCCTTTCCGCCAGTTGAAAGCAAGACGGCCAACAGAACTAGACTCAACGCTCGAATGACAGAATGCCAAGTGAGCCCAATGAAGCCCTGGCCAGCTTCCTTTCGGCGTGTCACTGAGAGCGGCACGGCGATACCCACCATGAACATGAAACTTGGTTGAATCAGATCCCAGAGAGAGCAGCCTATCCATGGCACGTGGGAAACTTGATACTTGATCTGCTGCCAGCCCCATGAATCTGGATAAAGACTGGCCATTTGCGCCAAGCCAAGCCCAGAGGAGGCCATGAGAAGCATGACAAGTCCACGAAAGGCATCAAGGCTCACAAGTCTCTGATTGGGTTGCATCGTGTACCAACGTGGGGACAGCCTAGGCTTTTCCAGATATGCCTCACGAAAACAAAAAACCGTCTGAGTCACCCCGAACACAGACGGTTGTTTAATTGGAAGATGCTAGCGATGAGATTCTATTTCTCCACCCAGCGAACTGCTTCCATGAGCAATTCACGTGCAGAGTCGAGACCGAGTTTTTGACGGATGTTGGCCTTATGAGCATCAACCGTCTTAGCGCTAAGTTCGAGCTTGGTCGCAATGGTATGAGAGTCAAAACCACGGCCAACCATTTCAAAGATTTCCAATTGGCGATCACTCAGCATGCGTCCAGGCTCACCGCGCGCACCCGAACGAGGGCCGCCACCAGCGACGATGTTACCAAGCAATGAAGCACTGAAGAAGAAACCACCACCGAGAACCTGGCGAATAGCCAACAGAACTCGTGCATTGGTTTCCCCCTTCATGAGATAGCCCATGGCACCAGCACGGAGGCTGCGCTCAGCATAGACGTTTTCATCATGCATGGAGTAAACCAAGATGAGAATATCAGGATAGGTTTGTTTAAATTTCTTGATGAGATCCACGCCACTACGATCCTTCAATGTGATGTCGAGCATGATCAAATTTGGCTTCAAATCTGGGATCTGCTCCATGGCAGTATTAGCGTCTTCAGAAGTGCCTACGACTTGAATATCAGACTGACCTTCAAGCATCTTTTTGAGACCTTCAATAATGACCGGATGGTCGTCGATGAGATAGATTTTTTGTTTCACGGTATTGGTTTATTTGGTTTTTATTTTCGTTTGGATTGGGGTGATTTTATGGAAGTCAGAGGAAATCGGCAGCTCACTAATACGCCTCCAACTGATGGACAAGTTACTTGAAGATGAGCCTGTATCAGACCAGCACGGTGCTTCATCACGCGCAGGCCGATACCTTCGGCGGTTGAACCAGGCTTACAGTCAAAGGATGCACCATCATTAAAAATTCCCAAGACAGCTTCCTTTGACCCGTGACGGCGCAGCGATATTCTAACCTCTTTCGGTGCGCCATGGCGGATAGCATTGTTGACTGATTCCTGCGCAATACGGAATAAATGACCTGCCACATGAGCATCTGTTACATGTATGTCAGAAGCCAAATCGGTCACACATTGACGCCTAAAGTTTGTTCTAACTGAGTCTGCCAATAACAACAGAGAAGCCGACAAATCTCGATTCTGAACCGACATAGGCGACATCGTATGAGATAGCTGGCGCACCTGATGAATCGTTTCCCTAATGAGCTGATAAATACGCCCAGCTTCTTCCTTTTGGCGACCATGGAGGTCAGTCTGCAGAGATTCAGCTAGAGTGCCGATGCCTGTGAGCAATTGACCAACCCCATCATGCAAGTCATGTCCTATTCTCGCCTGTTCCTGTTCAACAGCCTCCATGAGATGCTGCTGTAAGCGGTGCTGCTCCGTGATGTCGATAGCAGTAATAATCACATTTTCTATTGTGCCGTCCTCAAACCGCGTGGCCGTATTCTGAATCTGTAAAATACATAATTCACCAGACTTTTTCCGCGTTCGCACCAGTCCGGCAACACGCTCAGCGCCATCAACAATCTCCTTCATGCGCTGCTTCGCGTTAGGTATCTCAGCTTTATCTAGAAGACCACACTTCCAAAGAGTTTTACCAACAAGATCCTTAGATTCGTATTTTGTGACAATTTCCACAGCTGGATTCACCATCACGATCTTAGCATTTCGATCCAACAGGATGATTAAAGCGGCTGCCTCACGGATCAATTTTTCATTAAACTGATGCTGTCTGGCTAGCTCAACCTGGGAGCTCCGTTTTGCGGTTATGTCCATCAGGATCAACATACCAAAAACTCCCTCGGCTGCGTCATTAGACATGACCGTCATCACGGCGTGGGCAATGACCGGACGCCCATCTCGGCAGCGTAGCGAGATTTCAATCGTCTCCCCGCGAAAATCCGCCTTCTGGTCGGAAACCTGACGCTTCCATTCTTGCACGATAAAGAGACACTCGGGCGCTACAATATCCTGAATGGGCTTATGGAAGAATTGATTTTCTGAGTAGCCAAGCATCAACCGCAACCTCTGATTCACTTCCACAAACTCCAAATTTGTATCAAAAGTTGCCACTCCACAGGGCGTGTTTTCAAATAGAGCCTTGTAATAGGCGGTTTGCTGACTGGATTTACGCTCAGACTCGATCTGCTCCGTGATGTCGCGTGTCGAAATAAGAAGCCTGTTTTCAGTAAAAGATCGAGTTGTAATCTCAACCGGATACGTCCTTCCGTCCTGGCACATAAGCCAGTTCCGCTGAATACTTTTTGTCGTTCCCCGTGCCATTTGAGACTTGGGTGCCGTCTTGAAAAGTAGATCAAAAGGTCTCTGCATCAGTTCTTCCAAGCTGTAACCGGTGCTCACTTGAGATTGCTGACTCGCATAGAGAATAGCCCCACTAAGATCGACGAGGAAAATAGCCTCCACCCATTCTTCCGCCAATGTTCGGTGAAGCGACGTCAAAGCCGCCTCATTAATAATGGCCTGATTTCTCAAAGCCAACCCCGTGATGATTTGCACTATCCCGAGAATACGCCCAGTGTTCGCCTGCGCATCTTGTGAGAGTGGATGCCAATCATTTGTGATCCACTCCCAGCGCCCATCCTTACAGAGGATACGCAACTGTGTAGAGCTAACCTCTCCATTTAAAACTGATGAATTCAGCAACACATTGCTTGCATCGTCAGGATGAATGAGTGAGCGCCATCTGTGCGACATTTCCATGACTTCATCAGCAGTGAATCCGAGATGACGGACAAAAGCTTCGCCGATGCAACCAAAAGCCCCACTAGTCTGATCGTAAATGTAAGTCATCCGTTCAGTGGCACCATCAACTAGGTGAGACAATAACTCGTGTGAAAACCCTGAGTCTGCATGGATTTGATTAGAAGCCGCCCGTGATACCAGCGCCAATAGCTGACGCTCCTTATCATTCAACTTCAGGGTTCCAATCTCCGAAATCTCCGCTTCCGTCGGCTCAATAGACGGCACGTGCCGAGGCACGTGCAGTAAATTACCGAAAGTTTTATTCATTGAATAACTAGGACTTCTAATTCAGTCGGGAGAGGATTGCGGAATGTTTAAGAACAATATTGAAAGGTTTAGTTCAATGAAAATGCTGGGGTATATCAATAGTTACATCCTCAAGGAAAAGCTACTAATCTTAGCTTCAAAAGCCATGAAAATGCAATTAAATCCTGATAAACAACATTTTAAAGATTAATCAATTTTAAAAAAATCATGAAACTACAACTTTTAAAACTTAAGGGCCCAGACATTTTCCCAAATTTAGAAAAAATCGGTCATTTACGCCTGACTGTCTTTCGTGACTATCCATACCTCTATGATGGTTCGCTGGGAGACGAATTCGATTATCTAAAATCCTACGCAATCTCGGAGACAAGCCTTATCGTTCTCGCGATGGACGGAGAGCACGCTATTGGTGCTACCACCTGCCTAAAACTTGGCGAGGCAGACCCAGGCTTCCGATCTGCTTTTCAAAAAGCAGGCCTTAAAACTGACTCCATTTGTTACTTCGGCGAGTCCGTTCTACTGGCTCGCTACCGAGGACACGGCATCGGTAAAAAGTTTTTTCGCTATCGCGAAGCTCATGCTCGCGATTTGGGTTGCACTATGACAGCGTTTTGCGCGGTGGATCGCCCTAATAATCATCCTCTGCGCCCGCCTGAATATCGAGAACTCCATAGCTTTTGGCAAGCGCAAGGCTATGTAAAACACCCTCAACTTCAGGCAACTTTCTCATGGAAGGAAGTCGACCAAACAGAGGAAACGACCAAGACATTGACCTTCTGGATCAAAGAACTCAGCTGCCCGCCGCTATGATTAAGAAGAAAGCCATCACAGTAGACCTACTCACTTTTGATCCTAGAGCTAGATCCTCTAGCCCTGCCCTATATGCTAATGAAATAGTGGAACGCGTGTGCTGCGCTTGGGACTCTGGCGCAGATCTTGTTCTACTTCCTGAGTTCACCTGGATGGGGCTGGAACCTCTCATTGTAGGAAAGGGAGAAGAACCCCTGAAGACCGTAGCAAAAGTCTTCTGGAATCAACTTTTTCCAGAGATCCAACAGCAACTGTCACGTGCTCAAAAAGCTGTAGTTTTGGGAACAGTCCCCGCACTGACTGAATCTGGCGCACTCCGAAATCGAGCACCCATTTTCTCAAATGGCACTTTTTTCTATCAAGAAAAACTTCATCTCACGCCTTGGGAAGATTCTTTTGAGCCAGGTGATTCACTGAAAATTTGGACATTTGGTAACTTCCGAATCGCAGTCATCATCTGTCTAGATATTGAAATCCCCGAGCTGTCTGCAAGGCTACGGAATGCTAAGGTGGACCTAGTCCTCTGTCCAAGCGCCACTGAAACGATCCTCGGCGTTGAACGCGTGAACCGTTGCGCTTCTGCGCGCGCAGTGGAACTGGGCTGTTATGTCGGCGTCAGTCATCTAACAGGAACCGCTGACTCAGCCTTGATTGATTGCAGCCTCGGTTGTGCAGCCTTGTACAGTCCATCTCAAAGTGCCTTTGGAGATACCATCCGCCGCGCAGAGACCCCCATTTATGAATCTGGTAATGAAACCCTGCGAGTTTCGATTGATAAAAATCTTCTGGACGCCGCACGACGCATGCGTGTAGAAACTAATCCCGCGAATCTTGGCCAGAAAGCAGCTGGAATCGACCGATTCATCCGTATCGAGTCTAACTTTTTAACTTAACCTACAGCTATACCTCATCATGCTTAACGAATTCAAAAAGTTCATTTTCAAAGGCAATGTTGTCGACCTTTCCACAGGTGTCCTCATTGGCGCTGCTTTTGGCACGATCGTGACAGCCTTCACCAAAGGCATCATTGAGCCAATCCTTAAAGTCTTGGGTGGCAATCCTAATGTGTCCCTTGGCATCAAAATAGGTGAATTCGTGAACGAAAAAGGCGAAAAGCTGCCAACCATGATCGATATCGGCATGGTCATTAATGCCATAATTGGTTTTGTGATTACTGCCGCCATTATCTTTTTCATCATCATCAAGCCAGCAAACAAGCTTATGACCATAATGCAAAAAGAAGAAACTGCCGCACTACCCCAAAGCCCGGCTACTGAAATTGTTCTTCTAACAGAAATCCGCGATCTCCTCAAAAAGTAAATTCCCCTTCTTTCATCGGCGCTCCAGCTTCGGCTGAGAGCGCCTTTTTTATTCATTAGGCAAGCCACGTGGAGCTGCCCTTGATCCTGATCAAAGCAGGCAGGCGATTTTGCGCCGAGCCAATCTAGATCTTGAGTAGCATCAAGTTTCATTTGATCGATTGATTGAAATTTCATTAACAACGACAAAGAGGCCAGACATCACTGAACGTCATGCTCTCTCATTGCCATAGCTCTATCCAAGTCTGGCAGCCCCTGTCCTCCGGAACTGCCCGCAGTTCCTCTTGCCTCGGCCGGGGAAAACTCGCCATTGGAGATCGCCCCAATGCCAACGGCTTCCTATTGCACACACCCACGGGCAATATAGTCCCGAACGATCCGCAGACAATCTTCAGGGCTAGCTAGCATTGGCAGAGTAAGGGGATGACCTTGAACACGAAGATGGCGCAGTTTGCCCACTCGGTGCACATCCGTCACCTCAATGCCGTGTGAGGCAAAGAACTGCACGACTTCCTGATCGCTAGCGTAGAGACTCATGTCTAAAGTTTAGCGAGTAACAAAAGCTCCTTCACCCGACTGATCTCAGAGGCGGACGTCTTAGCAACAAAACCACGAGCATGGGCAAAATGAACATCGGGCTCTTTTTCGATGCGGGTAAAATCGTAACCTGGATGGTCATTATGTCGGGAGAGTCCATAACCACTGCCACGTCGATCTGGATAGATCAGAGCAGCGACTGTGCTGTTCTTGCCAACACTTTCCAAATAACGTCCAATGCCAAAAGAAGGCTCATCAGGCATAGGCTCTGTTCGCGGTAGAAAGAGAACTTCGTGATCGTCGACACTCCAAACTTCTGCTGTCTCAGCGATAAAATTCAGCCGTGATCTAAGATCTCGGAGATACTCCAGAAGATCCTCACCCACATAGCTCAAAATCTCCCAAAGAGGCTCGCCCGGCTCCAACCGCTTAGCTTTGGCAAAACGACGCAGGATCGTGATGTCGATAGGTGAGCTGAGCCTACTCATCGCGTTACGGTCCACACCCAGCCACTTCGCGGTGACATTGGGCCCACGGGTATCAAACCACTCGGCAGGCTCCAACCACTCACAAAACTGCCGCGCATCCTCATAAACTCCCAGATGCTGCAGAACGAGGCTCAGAGCGCAAATCGGCGGATGGTCAGCTGGGAACTGATGATGATCAAAATTGTTTCTCTCAGACGCATGCTCACCTCCGACATCCACCACCGCAATGCTTGGATCCGCCAGATCGGCCTCAGTCGGCTCACGCCGGACAATGGGCACGCGATGAACTGCCGCCAGAAGGCTACAGGCCAGCAGTTCGTCTTTATGAGAGCCGCCAGGATGAGTCAGAATGAGAGAAAGTGCCATGAATGAAAGGCGCTGAGACTACGGATTTCCCAGAAGACGGCAACTTCAGGTTCGACACAATCATAGAAAGGTCGATTTATGAAACCACTGCGAACGGTCTTTTGACAAATGAGTCTAGCGCGGCACTCTGGGAGTTCTTTGAAAAACGTCCTTTTTGTCTGCACTGGAAACACCTGCCGCAGCCCCCTGGCTGAGGTGCTTTTTCGTGATTTGGTGAAGGCCGCATCTGACTATTCAATACAAAGTGCAGGAGTCGGAGCTTTTTCTGGACAATCCGCCAGCCCTCATAGCGCCAAACTGGCCAAAGAACGCGACCTAGACCTCTCCAAACACCAGAGTAAAGCCGTCACCATTGATCTTGTGGATCAGGCGACGCATATCTTTGCGCTTGGCCGTAGTCACGTGATCTCGCTACTCGTGGATTATCCTGAGGCCGAGGACAAAATTTACCTCCTGAGCGAGTTCGCAGCTGATGATCAACTGCGCGGTAAAGATGTCTCCGATCCTTTTGGCGGTGATTTGGAAGAGTATCAAGAAATGCAGGAACATCTGGACAAGCTACTGCCTAGCATTCACGCCTTCATTGAACAAACCTGGAGACCTTCTCAAACGTAACCATTTCTCCCATGTCTAACTCTACGCTGCCCCACACCATTGCCATCGGATCTGACCACGGCGGTCTCACGCTGAAAAATGCCGTCGTCGCCCACCTGAAGGCAAGCGGCAATTACAGCGTCGAAGATCTTGGTACGCACAGCATGGACAGCGTAGACTACCCAGACTACGCAGATCTCGTCTCCGAGCGTGTGCTCGATGGCCGAGCCGACGCAGGCATCCTCGTCTGCACAACTGGGATCGGCATGTGCATCAGCGCCAACCGCCACGCAGGCATCCAAGCCAGTCTGGTAAGCGATACCGAAACCGCTGCTATGACGCGTGAACACAACGCGTCTAACATTCTCTGCCTCGCTGGTAAAACCACACCTGAAGCTACCGCTAAAGACATCGTGGACACCTGGTTAAAGACCCCCTTCGCCGGTGGCCGCCACGGACGCAGAGTCGATAAAATGAATACTCAAGCCCATCCCCTCAGCATCCTCGCCACCGCAGATCCAGCCGTCGCCGAAATCATTCGCGGTGAGCAGCATCGGCAGCAAAACAACATCGAGCTCATCGCCAGTGAGAACTTCACCAGCCGTGCAGTCATGGCCGCACAGGGCTCATGCCTGACCAATAAATATGCTGAAGGCTACCCCGCCAAACGCTGGTATGGCGGCTGTGAGGAAGTGGATAAAGTAGAGCAACTGGCCATCGACCGCGCTTGCCAGCTTTTTGGGGCCAAATACGCCAACGTCCAGCCTCACTCAGGCTCCCAGGCCAATGCCGCCGTTTATTTTAGCGTTCTTCAGCCAGGTGATAAAGTCCTCGGCATGAACTTGGCCCACGGCGGTCACCTTACCCATGGTAATCCAGCCAACTTCTCAGGGCGATTCTACAACTTCTGCCAATACGGTGTGCGCCAGTCAGATGAACTCATCGACTACGATGAGCTGGCCGAAGTCGCCAAGCGCGAGCAGCCAAAAATGATCACCGCAGGTGCTTCTGCTTACCCTCGCATCATTGACTTCAAACGCATGAGCGAGATCGCTAAAAGCGTAGGTGCTTATCTTTTTGTCGATATGGCTCACATCGCCGGCCTCGTCGCTGGTGGCGCGCACCCGAGTCCGATGGAATACGCGGACTTCGTCACCAGCACCACACACAAATCCCTGCGCGGTCCCCGTGGCGGCATCATCCTTACAAACAACGAAGATCTGATTAAAAAGATTAATAGCCAAGTCTTCCCAGGCGTTCAAGGCGGTCCACTCATGCACGTCATCGCAGCCAAAGCTGTCTGTTTTGGCGAGTGCTTAAAGCCTGACTTTGCCCAATACACCGCGCAGGTCGTGAAAAATGCTCAAGCTCTGGCCGGTCGCCTCAGCGAGATCGGCTACCGCATCGTCAGCGGTGGCACGGACAATCACCTCATGCTCGTCGATCTGCGCCCGAAAGGCCTCAATGGCAAGGTCGCCAGCGAGACTCTGGACCACGCCGGTATCACCGTGAACAAAAATGGTATCCCCTTTGACACCGAGAAAATTACCCTCGGTGGCGGTATCCGCATCGGCACCCCAGCCGTCACGACCCGTGGCATGAAAGAGGCTGAAATGGTGCAGATCGCTAACTGGATCGACAAAGCACTCACTCATAAAGACAACCCAGCCGCGCTTGCCGAGATCAAAGCCGAGATCTCAAAAATCAACGAGCGCTTCCCGCTCCCCTAGACGTGCTCCTCAAGTTCTGAAAAGGCAGTGGGGTGTCGAAAAACATCCCACTTCCCATTTTTAGGCAGGGACATAGGCTGGATTCAATCAGATTGAGGATGTTCCATTTCCATGCGGGGACGGCAGCACCCCGAAATCCTTCTTCCACACCTGACTCTACAGGCCTAGTGTATTTCGCACTGGAACAGCCAGAAAAGCGGAAGCCTCCAGCTTGGCCAAGAGTTGTATTCAACGTGAAGAGAAGCGCGGCTGATCGGTATTAAAGTTCTATTTCCGAGCTTCGGCCAGAGCTTTTCCCATGACTTCTTTCAGAGAGACTTCAGCACCGTTGCGGCGTTTGCTTTCATCGGCGGCTTCCATGAATGCGTAGATTTCCAGAGTTTCTTCTGTGGAGACAGGCGCGATTCCAGTTCGGAAAAAATGTACCGCGGCGAAAAGTAATGGATCATAACCATCATAAGTGCCCACAGCAGACTCACCTTTTTCACCAACAGCTTTACCTCCGTAGCCTTTGTTTTCAGAGAAGGTGCCTTTTCGTCCGCCGTCCCAGGTGCCAGTGACGGAGATTTTACCATCGGCAGTGGTACCTCTTTTGACCGAAATACAGCCAGGGCCCATGACGGTGAAGAGGCTCTCGACTCCGTGAATGCCGTACCAGAAGAGATCTGGATGCGTCTTTTCTAGTGAGGCTGGACTGTAGGTTTCGGCTTGAATCACTTTCCCAAGACTACCACCGCGCACGGCCTGCGTCGTTTTGCCAAAACGGAGTGATGAGGACGAGAAAAGAGGGACTCCGGCAGCCTTTGCTTCATCAAAAATTTTGATGGCATCCACCAAGGTTCCTGCAATCGGCTTATCGATGAAGACAGGTTTATGAGCAGCAAGACAGGGGCGCAATTGTTCAAGATGCGGTCGACCGTCGTTTGTTTCTAGAAAAATGACATCCACTTTGTCTAGAAGCACCCCTAGGCTAGGCACGATCTCCACGCCCATGGCTTTTACCTTCTCAGTGTATTCAGGAACGCGCTTGGTACTTGACTCAATATCTTTTGATCCCTGCGCATAAGCAGCCACCATACGAACGCCCATGACTTCAGGCTTCTGCGGTTGAGCATTCAGCGTCTTCGTAAACGATAAAACGTGAGAAGTATCGAGGCCGATGATACCAGCGCGAATGTTTTGAGCATTTATCTGGGCTGAGAGTCCAAGAACAAAGACAGTGGAGAGGATAGTGCGAGTCATGCTTTACTTTAACGAGGCCCCCCGCCCTGCTCCTTGCATATCAGAGCAACACGATGTGGCTGAAATGTGTCCAAATTCTGGATTTTAATATTAGCCAAAAATGGCCGAAAGTTGGGGTCTATAAAAAATTTACATTCATTAACATTTATTGTTGCGATATTAATTATAATTTACATAATAAATATAGCGACCGAAACAAATATGAAAAAGCTCATCCTCATCCAAAACGATTATCCATCGACCGGCAAGAGCACCATTGCTCGTTGCTTCAGCCGTTACCTCGGCCAATACGGTGTGCCTCACCAGATGAAAACTCTGGTGGACGACACTTCCAACCACGATCGTGAACACTGCATTGACAGCACGCGTCTGACGCACCGTTCCTTCATGGAAACACTGAAACAAAGCCCCATTACCATTCTCGAAGTGAGCACAGGATTAGGTGAGTTCTTCCACAAATTTTACCAAAACCACCAAATGGGGAATACTCTGGATGAGGCTGGTATTTCTTTATCGGTAGTTCTGCCTGTAACCAGCGAAGGAGACAGTTTTGATGCTGTGATTGAGTCCGCTGAAGTCTTCTCAGATCATGCCGAATACCTAATCGCTCACCTCATCACAAGCAGCTACGAAGATGACGATAAAGCCTGGGACCGCAGCTACGCAGCCCGTGTCATGGACATGTTTGAAGCCGTGGAGCTTTATATTCCAGAAATAGGCTTCCAAGTGGACATGGTCCTCCGCAGTGAGCATAAACAGCTGTCTGAAGTCTTATTGGGTAACATGCCCGCAGAAGACCTGGGCAAAGACTTCGTAAAATGGCATAACCGCGTCATGGGCCAAATCGACAGCGCCCGCCAATATCTCTTTGGCGAAGCCTTCAAGCCAACGACACAACCAAAACAGGCAGCCAAGAAGTCGCGTCTCAAAGCACGCGCCGCCTAGAATTAGCCGCTTCCAATTCACTCATCTTAAACAAGTCCGCCCGCTTTCTCAGCGCGCGGGCTTGTTTGTTTTCAGGCCAAAGCTACGCGTGCCATAGATGACCAATAGTCCGGACGACGCCAAAATAAGCGCTACGGCACACAGCGCCGCGCCCATACCATGATGCACTTTTAGCCAGCCAATCATTTCTGGGCTCAGATAACCGGCAAGATTTCCCACCGAGTTAATCCATGCAATGCCGGCTGCCGCCGCCGTGCCAGACAACATGGCGGTCGGCAGCGCCCAGAAACATGAGATGGCAGACATGACCCCAGTGATGGCAATGGCTAAAAGTGCGAGCAGAAGCAACGGCGGCAAACCGGGGATGCCACTCGCGGCAAATGCAGCCCCAGCCACCAACGCAGAAATCCCCACATGCCAGCGCCGCTCTCCGTGACGATCAGAGCTACGGCTAACCAAAACCATGCCAACAGCAGCCGTAGCCCAGGGAAAAGCCGAATACAAACCCACCCACAAATCATCCTGGGTGAGAGTGTCTTTGATGATTTGTGGCAGCCAAAAGGACGTCCCGTAAAGTCCAACGATAGCACCAAAATAAATGGCGCAACAGAGCCAGACGCGAGGTGAAGCAAAAACGTCCCAGACTTTGTGTGCGGCATGACCGATCTCAGCCTTTCTGACCTCCTCATTCGCCAATCGAGCGCGCAAAAACTCACGCTCTTCCAAAGTCAGCCAGCCTGCCTGATCAGGTCGATCTGTCAGCAGCCAAGGTAAAGCTAATCCAAGCAGCGTGGTCGGGATACCCTCTAAAATAAAGAGCCACTGCCAGGAAGCCAAGCCGTGCCAACCCGCCGTTGTCTTTAGCAGCCACCCCGAAAGGGGGCCGCCAATGACACCTGCGACTGCAATAGCCGTCATAAAAAGCGCTACCATCCGCGCCCGATGTTCTCGTGGATACCAATAGGTCAGATAAAGAATGATCCCTGGAAAAAAGCCCGCTTCGGCAATGCCCAGCAGAAAGCGTAGCGAATAAAAGGAGATCGAGCTGTGACTCCAGGCCAAACAAGCTGACACAATCCCCCAACCAACCATAATCCGCGCCAACCATAAGCGCGCGCCCACCCGATGCAGAATCACATTTCCAGGCACCTCAAAAAAGAAATAGCCCAAAAAGAAAACGCCCGCTCCCGTGGCAAAAACAGCCTCCGAGAACCACGGTTCTGCCTTCATCGCTAATTTAGCGAATCCCACGTTTACGCGGTCAATATAAGCCAGAATATAGCTCACAAAAAGCACTGGCAACAGGCGTAAGGTCACTTTGCGGTAAACAACTGATTCAAAGGTGGCTGATGGCATATTCATTAGACTGAGCTCAACAACTGAACTTGACCAGCCAGAATCATTCACTGACGAAAACTTCTGCTAATGAATGTCCTAAATGATGAGTTTAAAGAAGCCGACCAGCCAACGATGAAAACCACTCTTTTTCTTTTACTCACTCTCAGCCTGAATCTTGCTCAGGCCCAGATGCCTGCCGAGATCGTCATGGCAGAGCGCAGCAAACTTCTCACCGGCGTCCTATCAGTGCCCAAGCCCGGAGCACCCGGCCCCGTTGCCATTTGGGGAAATATGGCTTTTCCCATTCTATCAGCCCCAGATAAAGAAGGCGTGGAGATCGCCGTTGCCGCAGCAGCAGGATATGGAAAAGGCCGTGTCATTCTCTTTGGTCACAACAGCTTTCTTGACGGTGGCATGGGGCCTGATCACGCCAAGTTGATGGAAAATTGTGTCGCCTGGGCCGGAGCTCAAGAGAAACCAAGACTTGGCCTCTTGGGGGTCAATGCTATGAGTTTTTTTGATCAGCGCGGCTTCCACACTGAAAAATATCAAGGCCCGATGGCGGCAAAGACACTCAAAGATTACGACGTCATCATCGCCAATATCCAGGGCATCACCGACCCAGCGGAGGGTGCTGCTTTGATACAATGGATTAAAGAAGGCGGTGGCTTCATCGGTGGCATGACCGGCTGGGCTTTTAACCAAACAAGCGGAGGCAAAGAACTTTCCGTTTCTCACGGAGTGAATCAGGCCCTCATGGCGGCAGGCATCGCGATCACTGACATGAGCGCTTTTGATCAGGTCACAGCCTTTACAGCTAAGACAACATTACCGAAACTGATGAATGCTTCAGAGGCAGTAAACTCGATCAAAAAGCAGGCCTCTGGCAGCGCAGCGCTCACTCCAGATGAGATCAAGCAAAGCTCCAGCGCTATCCAGATTGCCTTAGCCACGCAGCCGCCAGACCGCAGTAATTTGCGAGATGCCGTCACCGCAGCTCTAGGTGCCACAGATACTAGCGGTCCCCTACCCACCAAGGAAGCACTGCTCACTCAGGCTTCTCATGCCTCTGCCCGCATCCGCCTAGGCATGGAGACTCGCGTTCTTCGCCTCGCTGCCAATGAGGCCGTAAAGGCCCACCCAGCCCACGTCGCCTTTCCAGGTCAAACACCCGCAGAGGCACCACGCATCACACAGGAGGTCCCTATCAACCCTACCATCCCAGGTTGGACCAGTACGGGTC
>Ga0164295_10000748_pt1 | contig 27116 bp, 17 predicted proteins | sample GEODES006metaG_FD_111798 | JGI IMG/M metagenome (GOLD analysis project Ga0164295, IMG submission 111798) | Oligotrophic lake water microbial communities from Sparkling Lake, Wisconsin, USA - GEODES006 metaG | ecosystem: Environmental > Aquatic > Freshwater > Lake | place: USA: Sparkling Lake... | reverse complement strand
GGCGGCCAATCCGATCAGTCTTCAAGAGAGATTCATTCATAAGTGTCATAGGTCTGCAAACTATGACACTTATGAAATACTATCGGCCAACATCTTCAGGCGGTGCGACAGACCACGCTTACGAGACAACAACAACTCCCGCCACTTCACAAGACCCCAACGAAGACTTCAGAAAAAAGAAAAATCGATCGGCATTACCGCGCGACCTGACACGCTAGGATACCGTTCTTGAGATGGTAGCTAACGCACAAATCATGCTGCACTTAGCACTTGATCGGTCACGATCACTCCCTCGATTCCAGCACTTCAGGCCATGTCTGAATCCACTAGTGTAACTCGCATAATCAAAAGCAGATTCCGAACACACCACTAATTCTGCGTGACTTTGACGCGCATGAATCGCTTGGACTGGCCACTCATGAAGCCGAGATCTTTCACCGTAAGAATCGTCCGGTCGGCCTGATCCAGTGCAGAAACCACTTGAGAACTCGCAAACCCATCGGCGGTCTTCCAAATCTCTGTCCATGACCCTGCCAGCGCATCACTCGCCTCAACGCCATAGCTTAGACCTTGAGTGAATTTCCTAACAGGGAACGTGATTGTTAGGGATTTCTGTGTAACTCCAGTCACCCCTTGGAACACCATGTTTGCTGAAGAGTTAGAAGTCGCCGGATCGCCAAGAAATGCAAACTCTTGTAAGTTATTCCAGACGTCACCTTCTGGATTTTGAGTCATCCCACTTTGACCACCCACAAACGAATTTCGGGATGCCCAAGTCGAATACGTGTCGCTCAGGTTAACGCTGAAGGTGTCGTCCACCGTATTCCCAACGCTATCCGTCGCCCGCACGGTGATGGAAATCGTCCCCGTTTTCCCCGCGAAGGGAGTGATGAGCAGATGACCATCAGACTGCATGCTGGTCGCTGCAATGGCAGAATCGCTGTTCGATATAACCGAATAGTTCAAGGTCGATATGCTCCCAGCTTGCCCCGCTGGCAGGGGCGCAAGAGCAACGCTATTGAACAAGATCACATTATTGAGAGGGTCGTCCGTTTGAGGGTCATATCCATAAAAAAGAGGTAATTCACCAAAAGGAGAATCGAACGACCATGTCGGAAAAACCTGAGGGTTTCCAAAAAGCTGAGCAACAGGAAGAGTGGCCTTCGTCAGGCGCCCAAACACCGTGAAGCCCCCATTCTGTGGATCTAGGATATCCGAATTTTCCCCCAAGCTTACAAACCACTGGCTCGTCGCACTATTCGGATCTGATCCCAACTTGGCCATCGAGATGGTGCCAAGTGTATTAGAAATCCCAAATTCATTGGCAATCGTAGGATCCGTTGGGACGGGTTCGATGCCATCACTGGTAAGACGGAATCCCCCACCTTGGATCACAAATCCCGGCACGCTGCGATGAATGAACGAATTCAAAAAATCATCATCGCTGACGTACTTGAGAAAATTCTGCCGCGTGATCGGCGTTCGATTGCTGAAGATCGCCATGTCGAGCGAAAGTGGCACACCTCCAGAACGAAACCACGATGTGAAGCGCACGATCTGATCATCAATTGGCTCCATCTTAAACGCTGAAGCGACATCGACGACCAGCGGAGAGCCCGCTAAACCACTGCGGTCCGCAACGGGGGTGTTGAGCACTGGCAATAACATCGTCCCCCCGAACAAAGGCGCCATCATCCCCCAAAATGCCAAAACTGCAAACAACCCAAAACGGCGGAAAAAAAATAAAATCATCATCGTGGCGATCTAAGGTTTTTGAACTGCCCCAAGGAAAAACAATGCAACCCGATCCGTCAATCCAGCAGATTGATCGACCCCGGCCTTGATTTCTAGTGAAATACGGGCCTCCACGCCGCTGTACTTGTCGGGGCCAATCACTGAATCTGACCATGAAAACCCACCCATCAAAGGACCTGCTCCGCGCTGCCATCTTGGCCGCGGGCCTTTTGCAGTCCGTATCCGCGCAATTTGCAGGCTGGCAACACTCGGGTTCCATCTGGATCCTGACCACCCCGGACGGCGCCAATTTACCGCCATCGACCTCTGAAAACAATTTCCCCGCTCTCTTGCGCCTCAGCCATGAAGGATTCGATTTCAGCCAGGCGAAACCCCACGGCGAAGACCTTCGATTTTCGGGAAAAGACGGCAAACCCTTGGCCTATCAAATCGAGGAATGGGACCCGGTAGCAGGCAAAGCCAGCATCTGGATTCGCATTCCATCGGTCAGAGGCAATGACCGCCAGGAAATCAAGATGCACTGGGGTAAGCCTAACGCATCGAGCGAATCCAATGGAGCGGCCGTCTTCAACAAATCCAACTCCTACCTCAGCGTCTGGCACATGAGCGCCCCCGTGAAGGATGAGGTGGGCACGGTGAATTCGAAAGACGAGGGCACCACGACCATTACTGGCATGGTCGGAAAGGCACGCCACTTTGCCGGGAACCAAGGAATCTCTGCTGGAGAAAACATCACCCAGTATCCGTCCGGCACTGGACCGATGACCACTGAAGCATGGTTCCAAGCAGAAAAGCCTAACACGACCATCGTCGCATGGGGCAAGGAACAACGCCCCGGCAAGGTGATGATGAATTTCCTCAGTCCGCCACGAATCGCCATCCAATGCTACTTTGCCGATGTGGAGGCCGACACCTCGCTGCAAGTCAAACAATGGTACCATGTGGTCCACACCTACCAAAACAAAGACTCGCGCGTTTACATCAATGGAAAACTCGAAGGTACAACCCACCCTGAGCTAAACATTCCAAAAACCTCAGCCCTCTGGATCGGCGGTTGGTATAACAACTACAAATTCATCGGCGATATCGATGAAGTACGTATTTCAAATGTCGTGCGCTCGCCCGATTGGATCAAGCTGCAGTATGAGAACCAAAAACCTCAGCAAACTCTCGTCGGCCCGATCGTTCAACGTGGCAATGATTTTGAGGTATCCCAACCGAAAATCGATCTATTAGAAGGCTCAAGTACCACCATCACCGCAAGAGCTGGCGGCGCCATCAAACTGTACTGGATTCTCAAATCCAACGGCACAGAAACAACGATCGCCACCGACCAGTTGTCCTGTAAAATCGATGCGGGTCGCGTCACTGGCGACCAGACCGCGACGCTCTGCTTCAAGGCCGTCTTTCCGAGTGGCGCGAAGACCAAGGAGATCCCTGTTCGAATCCGCGAAAACATCGCCGATCCGGAGTTCACCCTCAAAGCGCCTACCGAATGGAACGGCCGCACCTCGATCGAAATCGTCCCGCAGATCACCAATCTCGCAAAACTCCCATCCGACGGAGGCAACACACTTAAAACCGAATGGAGTGTGTCTGGCATCGCAATCACCAAGGAAGAGGCTAACGGAAATCTCATTCTCACCCGTGCCCAAATCAGCGGAAATACCACGGTCACGGCGACTCTATCCAATGGCGGTCAGCCTGGCACCAAGACCGTCACGCTCCAAGTCACCGAGCCCAAGTCCGACCCATGGATCGCACGCACACCCGAGAAAGATGAACAGCCTGAGGACAACCAATTCTATGCTCGCGACGACAAGAATGAAGGCACCCTCATCTACAACGGAGTTCTAACGGAACCCGCGGATTCGGTCTTCATCAAAGTATATGCCGATGGCAAACCCTACCAAGGCCAGAGCATCAAAGTCGGGGCGAATAAGTCCTACGCATTCACCGTTAAACTCAAGCCGGGGCTCATCCATTACCAAGTGGAGTTTGGCACTAAATCCGGCAATCGCGAAACCATCATCCGCAAGGTGAACAACCTGGTTTGTGGCGACGCCTATGTGATCGACGGGCAATCCAATGCGCTATCGATCGACTGGGGCAAAGGCGAGTTCCCTGAAACCAACGAATGGATCCGCAGCTTCGGCAGCACGGGTGATGACCCTAGCAGCATCCGTTGGGGCAATGCGATTCGCCGCACCAAGGGCGATCTCCTCGCGATCGGATTCTGGGGATTCGAACTCGCAAAACATTTGTTGGAAACCCAGAAAATCCCGATCTGCATCATCAACGGCGCGGTCGGTGGGACTCGCATCGACCTCCACCAGCGCAACCCAGAAAATCCCGAAGACCTCGAAACCATCTACGGGCGTCTGCTCTGGCGGGTGAAACAAGCAAAGCTCACCCATGGCATCCGCGGATTGTTCTGGCACCAAGGTGAAAATGACCAAGGCGCAGATGGACCAGCCGGCGGCTTCGGATGGGAAACCTATCAGAACTATTTCGTCGAACTCTCCGCCGCATGGAAGGACGACTTTCCGAACATCCAGCACTACTATCTATTCCAAATCTGGCCCAAATCCTGCGCGATGGGCATCAATGGCTCGGACAACCGCCTGCGTGAGGTGCAACGACAACTCCCACGCTTGTTTTCTAACATGAGCATCATGTCGACCCTTGGGATCGAGCCGGCCGGTGGCTGCCACTACCCGCCGGAGGGCTATGTGAATCTCGCTCGCTTGATCAGCCCACTGGTGGATCAGTACCAATATGGCATCAAGCCGCCCAATCCAATCACTCCGCCCGATCTCAAAGCATGCCGCTTCACCAGTCCGCGCCGTGACGAAATTATGCTAGAGTTTGATCAACCGGTGAAATGGAACAACACGCTCACCAGCCAGTTCTACCTCGATGGTGAAAAGGATAAAATCGCCTCGGGTGCATCCCATGGAAACACGGTGACCCTCAAGCTCAAGGCCGCTTCTGCCGCACAGAATATCACCTACATCGACGGGAATTCATGGAGCCAACGCACGTTGTTGCGCGGTGAAAATGGCATCGCCGCTCTCACCTTCTGCGAAGTTCCGCTCAACGCTGGGAAATGAGTCAGCTCATTGGGTGAGAGAGAGCTGAATTTCAACTTCGGCAATTTCACCTCCTTGGCAGCGACGAGGCACCCGTAGCCCACGTCCTCAAAGCCTCAGGGCGGAGACGAGGGTTGCGGGGTAAATGCAGACGCGGCGGATTTTCTCTCCGAGTTCCGGTGGTGTCGCGTCGCTCAACCACCGGCTACAAGCTCGGATCCCGCTGGGATCAAATTGGCTCCCATGATGCCGGAGGCGTTTCATCCTGTAGCCGGTGGTTGAGCGCAGCGACACCACCGGGCAGGGCGGGGATCGAGTTCGATACACAGCCGGGGGCCGGATATCTCTTTGACACTCGAAATCTCGCGATTCAGGGTGGTGGGGTGTTAAATATCATTTCGGTCATTGCAATCGTATTTGCCGGATATTGCGTTGCCAAAGAGGTGCCCAAAATTGCTTTTTTGCCCTCATTCTCCGATTTCGATGGGGGGACTCCGATGCGGGCGGCCCTGCCAGCGTTTGACGCGCGACTGCAAGCGGAATTGCTAAAAGGGTGGAACTCTGAGGTGCTCTCGCGGGCCGGTTTGTCGGTCGTTGTTTTCGAACAAAAGCTGCGAGCTGTAGGTGAACCGTCTGTTCCGATGCTTCGGGTGCTGCCCAGTGGTTTTTTGGTGTTCTGTGTGTTGGATCAACCTAACAAACAGCTGCGTGTTTACGTCAACCGAGTGAGCGCTGGGATGGCACTTGCGGAGCCCCGCATGTTCCCAATCCAAGATGCGAAGAGCATCGCGAATGAATTGCCCCGCGAAGTTGCAAAGCATGTCGCAGCCGTTGCTGGCCTCTCCCCGAACGATCAGGCGGCACCTAGCAGGTCAGGCACCCAAAAAGCAGTGGTTTGTTCGCTTCTTGAGCCGGTCAACACTGGCGGGGCCAATCCGAATCTCGGCCAAGTTTCCCCGCTCATCCGGGCGGTTTTGGAAAGTCTGGTTGCAAGCGAAGAGGTGGGAGCCACTCTGGTCGAGCGGAGTGAGTCGTCCAAACTTCTCGAAGAAAAAGCCATGAATGCCATCAACGGCCTCGATTCGAATGGTGCCACCCATCTCGGACGCATGGTGAAGGCAGACCTAATTCTCATTCCTTTCATCCATTTTCAAAATCCGGATCGGATCGATACGGACCTTTTTGCCGTGGATGTGGCCACCGGTCGCATGCTTGCCTGCCGTTCATGGACAGGCGGTCTGCTAGATACACCTCCCGCCGCGCTGGTTTGTGAGCTTCTTTTCGAGGCAGTTCAAACGGCCGGAGAGTCTTCATTGAGTCCTGTTCCAGATGATCGCGGACTCCGTCATGCTGAGGCTGGTTTCATGATCGGGTTGAAACAAGGTTGGAACGGATTGCGGCAGCTTGTTGCGACCGAAGCGGAACTCTCCATCCGCCTGGGTGATGCGGCGCTAGCTCTGGCCAGTGACGACGAGGCAATCATGAGGAAAGCGGCAAAAACATTCTATCGGGATGCCACTCCCGCGGCGCTCCATCCGCTGGTTTTCGAATACAACCCAGACGATCAGGGGATCTCCCAGATTTCGGCTTTGAAAAAATCAGGACAACTGGACTTGCTTCTCCAGCAGGCGCGGCGGGTGTTTGAGCTGCCGATGACCGAACTTGCCCGAACCAATGCCGATGATGACCTGCAACTCCTCGCGGAGCTTTGGATCCGTCTGGGAGATTCCACAAAAGCATGGTCGATTCTGACCCGCGGCGGGCAACCGATTCAGGAACTCGCGCTCAAGTCTCCCTATTATCAAACGATGGTCGTCGCGTTGATGAATCTCGGACGCTACCAGGAGTGTGTGGATTTGTTAGAGAATCGGAAAAAATGGAACAGCCTTTGCACCACCATCCTGCTGGATGCCTATCGGGCTCTTGGAAACAAACAGCGCGAGTTCGAGATCATGCGTTTGAATCTGAAGAGCGCCTGCAAGACCGAGCGGACGACTTCACGGTTTCTCGATCTTGCGATAGAAAGAGGTGAGGCTGGCCCTGTGGTCGGGGCCGTCGTCGCTACCGGGAACAGTTGGATGATCAGTTCTCCACGGGTGAGAAAGTCGATGAGCCGGGCCAGAGTTGCTGCGGGCCAGAAGGAACTTGCAATCTCCGATGCCCAGTGCGGGCTGATTGCTGCGGTGAAAGCAAAAGACGTGGAAACGCAAAAGGAGATGAGAGGCATCATTTCCGAACTGGGAGCCAGTCCAATCGTGTCGCTGCCAGCCGCCCGCGAATTCCTGGTTTTCCCGAAGGGATTCCGGATCGACCTCATCCATGATCAGACGGTTGATCTCAAGTATGTCAGCGAAGTTGCGGCCCATGTCGCAGCTTTCTGGGGCTGCCCGGTTCATGTTCGTTCGGTGCGGGTCGATTTGACGGGATGCAGCGGCTATCAGAAATTGTCACAAGCACTGGAATTGAACTTTTTTGCGGATTTGTTAACCCATGTGTCGTTTCCTGATGGATCAGCGATCGGAACCGTTTTCCTCACTCAGACAAAATTGATATCGAAAAAGAAGGACTATACGGGCGATGTCTATTGCCTAAGCCGAGGGGCGATTCTCGTTTTATCCGATCATTATTTTAGAAAGTTCAAGGACTCCGATGCGAGGCCGCTGCCTTTGATTACTGCGATCGCTGCGGCTAAACTGACCGGTGTATCGAGGATGGTTCGAAGCCAAACCAAAGGAACCGGTTCATGGGAGGAAGTGTTTTTCCCTCCGCCTCCTGATTTGTATAGTGCCAACGGTAACCTTCACCTTGTGGCGCTTGATCTGGGGGTTTCTCCTGCGACCGGTGCCATGTTAGAAAAGGTTTCACCCTCCGCACTCATGCAATCCATTCCTGAAATCAATGCCAGGGCCAAAGCGGAAACCGCTCCACCCGCAGGAACGGATCTGGCAATGATTATTGAGTTTAACCAACAGATTTCAGAAGCAAAACCCACCATCATCAATCACTAACTGAATTTGACTCCATGAAAATCCGCTCTCATCTCGCCACATTTTTACTCACTTCGTTTGTTGGCACTCTATCGGCCTATGCTGGCATCTCGATCGCCATCACCCCTCCTATCGCCACAGCGGAGGCAGAGGGGGTCGAGGCGTTTGTTTTTGAAATCCTCGAAGTCAACCTTTCAGGAAACGCTCAATACGATCTTGTGGATCGTAAAAAACTCAGCGATATGCTAGCCGAGCAGACTCTGGGAGCTGCGGGGTTGACCCAAGATCAAGCCTCGAAGGTGGGTAAGTTGGTTGGTGCGAAATACTATGTTTTCGGTCAATCCAAACAAGCAGGCGGACGCACGGCGATTCAATGTCGGGTGGTCCAAGTTGAGACGGGGCTTCTCAAGCCTGTGTTGCTGATTGTGCCTAACAATGAAGATCCCATGAAAGCGGGCGAGCAGCTCGCGACTCAGGTGAACGACGCCATTGCAAAACTCGAAGGGAGATCCGCCCAAGAGCAAGCGGCTGTGGAAGCCGCGCAGAAGTTGGATGTGGCCGCAGACGCAAAGCGCCCGGTATTCGCGTTCCGCATCCCTGAAGTGAGCGTCACCACATCCGCAAACACTGCTGATCCGGCAGCCGAAAAGAGTCTGGAGGGATTTCTTCAAACCAATGATTGCAAAATGGTAGCCCTTTCTCGTCCAAGTCAGTCTGAGTCAGCTCCCCCGGTGGCAGCCATCGCGGTATTGGCGACCTCACAGGCTCCCGTCAAACTCGGTGCGCATTTGGAAGGCAAGGAACATGAGGATCTGTTAGCCGAAGCGCGGGCAAAAGGGGTCCAAGTCATCATTCTCGGCGTAGCAACCTCGGAACGTGCGACTCAGATCGGCAGCTTCAGCGCCGCCCGCGCGCGGGTGGAATTCTCAGCCGTCAGGGTGAGTGACAGCCGGATTTTAGCAGCTACCAGCGGCTATGGAGTCGGTACCGATCTCAGCAACTTTGTTGCGGAGAAAAAGGCAATCGAGTCAGCAACCGAAAAAGTTCAGGCCAAGTTCGTCGAAAGAATCATCAGCGCCTACAACGCACCTGGCGCTTAAGGAGTAGAGGGGTCAGTGGTCGGTGGGGTCGGTCCATGCGAAGTCCATCACTTTTTCCAATTCTCCCAGTTGTCGGCCGATCAGGCTTTGCGATAACCGGCGGAAGTGGCTGACAGCGACGGGTCTGGGGCTTACAGGACTTGGGGAGTCTCTGACAGCGGCTGGGAATGAGCTGACAGCGCCCAGGAATGAGCTGACAGCGGCTGGGAATTGGCTGACAGCTCCTGGGAATTGGCTGACAGCGCCTGGGAATTGGCTGACAGCGCCTGGGAATTGACTGACAGCGTCTGGGAATGAGCTGACAGCGTCTGGGAATTGGCTGACAGCGGCTGGGAATTGGCTGACAGCGCCTGGGAATTGGCTGACAGCGGCTGGGAAGATTCTGACACCCGTTGGGATTTCCCAAGGGGGGTGGCAGGCCGCAGGATGAGCTTTCGCCTAGCGTTTCCAACTACCCGAGAACCTCACTGGGACGCGCGGACAGTGAAATCGACCCGCAATGACCACACACCATGGATGCGGCGAGGGCGCCCCATCCGACACGCGAGGGCGCGTGTGCTCCCCTGACAATTCAAGTTTTCGGACAAGCTGAAGACCACCCTGCAGCTAAGGGGGATTTCCGGCTTGAGCCGGGAAATCATTTGCGATGACACAAACGGTCGTCTCCTCGGCTGCGGCACCGCTGAGACTGGAGACACCGGACTCAACGACACCTGCGCCGATGCCAACGGCAACCTCAACTTGCGGAACGGCAACTCTTACACGTGGGACAGCTACAACGTAAGCTAGGTCCATCGGATCATCTGAAGATTTTGGGAACCCATTTCCACCAGCACACTTTCGATGGATCATCGACGAGTCCCACCTGAAATAGGTTGAGAATCATCTCGCCGAACCTTCGCTACCAGTGCCCGCGCCTGACCCATCCGCTCGCCCCAGCCGCAGCCCAGTCGCGGATTCTAGGTTGGATTCCAGCCGGCACCCACTTGTAGAACCACGAGGGCCTGCCCGCATCAGGATTTCGCACCGACGACTGGAGATCCACGCCCGAACAGCTGTCACTCCTTGCCCGCTGCCACGCCTGGCTTCAACCAGTAGAGCACCGCCATTCTGACAGCGATTCCGTTTTCAACCTGGTCGTTGATGAGGCTACGTTCGTAATCCATGACGGCGTCACACAACTCAACACCACGATTCACAGGTCCCGGATGCATGATGTACAACCCGCGCTTGCGAATCTCATCAAGGCGGGCGTCGGTCACTCCATAGAGCTTGTGATACTCACGGATGCTTGGGAAAAACTGGACGTCTTGGCGCTCCATCTGAACCCGAAGCAGGTAGACGACATCGGGTGACCAAGCCATGGCTTCTTGGTAATCCGTGAAGCGCCGGATATTTTCAGGACCCATGCGTGGAACCAATGATCCTGGGCCGAGGTAAGCCACATCGATCCCGAGCTTTTTCAGAATGGTGCTGGTCGAGCGCGCGACTCGCGAGTGGAGAATGTCCCCGACAATGAGGACTTTCTTGCCTGTCGGGTCCGGGAATTTTTCCTTGATCGTGAAAGCATCCAACAACGCCTGAGTCGGGTGTGCATGTGCACCATCTCCCGCATTGATGACCGATGCTCGGGTCTGTCTAGCGATCATGCCCGGCAACCCGGAGCGGCCATGGCGGACGATGATGTAGTCAGTCCGCATGGCTTGAAGCGTCTCAACGGTTTCCCTAACAGACTCACCCTTGGTGATCGACGAATGAGCTACATCGAAGTTCGTCACATCGGCCGAAAGACGCTTGGCGGCCACTTCGAACGAAGAGTGGGTGCGGGTGCTTGGCTCGTAAAAGAGCATGAGAACTGACTTGCCCTTGAGAGCTGGAACTTTTTTCACGGACCGCGTGAAGAGTTCCTTAAAGGGAACCGATTGATCCAGGAGATGTTCGATGTCTCCGCGATCAAGCGAGGCGATGTCGAGTAAGTCTTTACGTACCATGCCGTAGATGTGGAAAATAATGGAGAGCGCCAAAAGCGATGGCAAAGATGGCGATCACAACGATGAACGCTGCGTGGTGCCGCGATTGCGGCTTCCGGAGGAAGATGATCAATGAGAAAACCATCGCAAGCAGAATGCAGGCTAGGGGCACTCGCATTCTCAATTGATAAACTTCGTAGCAAACCGGTGCTGCCATCACGAGCAAGTATCCCGGCAGAATCAGCAATGGATGCGCGCTTCGAAGGAGAGGATGGACCGCCTGGCCCGAAGTCCCAATCGCCGCAAGAGCTTCCCGACGCCGCAGTTCTTGGAGCTCTCGATCGGAGTGCTTCAGAACAGGGAGAATCGATTCCACCGGCTGCACGGAGGGACGCTCCACTGGCAGCGGAGCCTGCTCGGACTTGCGCAGCGAACGAACCACCTTGGGGGAACGAGTGGCTGCAGGCGCACTTGCTAACTCAGCTGATTCCGGAGTCTGCGTCACCCCGATCGGCGGCGGGCTAGAATCGGCAGGGACTTCTTCCTTCGCCAAATCGACGCCCTCAGCAGGCAAACTCTTTTCAACCAGAAATTGACCAGAAATCCCAAGATCCTCGCGGATTTTAGCGATTTCCTCGGCAGACTTCTTGTTTTGCGGCAGGAGACTCATGGATTTTCCTTTGCGACAATCTGGATTTGATCCACCCCGTCGCTCCCTACGAGAGAGACCCATACATGATCGTGGCGGCAGGTGTCGAGAAGGATACCAACATAGTTTGGCTGAATTGGCATTTCCCGGTGTCCTCGGTCGATCAACACCGCAAGCTCCACCGATGCTGGGCGCCCGTAGTCAGAAAGTGCATCCAAGGCCGCCCGGATCGTCCGCCCGGTGAAAAGCACGTCATCGACTAAAATAATGTGCGCCCCATCGACCGAAAACGGGATATCGCTCTCTTGCAGGGATGGGTTTTCGTGGAGGTGCTCAAAGTCGTCGCGATAGAGGGAAATATCCAACACCCCGAACGATAAGTCCCAGTGATCCTCAGCGGAAAGCAGCGTCAGGACCCGCTCAGCGACTTCATCGCCACGGCTGCGAATGCCGACCAATGCGATGGGTTGGCCGATGTGTTTTGCCCGGATCGCCTGAGCGAGGCGCTCGACTCCGGCGGCAATGTCTTCGGCAGTAAAAGTTCTTTCCATGAGGGGTGTGCGTTAGAAGTTGAGAATACCGATATCGCGCCGCCGTTGCAACCCATCGAATGCGACACAATCCGCCGCCGCATGAGCCAGCGTAACGGCCACCTCCCGCGTCTCGGCACCGGCAACGACTGCAAGCACGCGGCCACCTTGGGTCTCCCAATTTCCCGCTGCATCCATTCGCGTTCCCGAGTGATACACTCGAGCATCGGTGATGGCATCAAGCCCAGAAATCCGGTCGCCATTGCGGGAACTCTCAGGGTATCCCGCCGAGGCAAGAATGACGCATACACTCCACCCATCGCTAAAATCGATGAGATCGCTGCGAAGCTGGCCTTGGGCACCGGCCAAACAAAATCCCGCGAGATCTCCACGAACCAGCGGCATCACCGCCTGACACTCTGGGTCGCCAAACCGACAATTGTACTCGATCACCTGCGGCCCAGTTGGGGTGAGCATCAATCCGAAATAGAGAAATCCGCGGTAGGGCAAATTTTCCTGCCGAAGCCCATTGACCGTGGGCCGAACAATTTCCCGCTCGATGACCTCCAGCACCTCCTCTGAAACAAGTTGGCGGCTCGCCACTGCGCCCATCCCGCCGGTATTCGGCCCAAGGTCACCATCCGCTGCACGCTTGTAATCTCGCGCTGGAGTGAAAATTAAGTATTGGTCGTCCACAATTGCGGCAAACACCGAAACCTCAGGGCCCGTAAGGCACTGCTCGACCAGCACCCGCCCCGGCCCAAAACGGCGCTGAGTGAACACCTCATCCAGAAACGCCAAGGCCGACGCTTCATCCGGACAAACCGCCACGCCCTTTCCCGCCGCAAGCCCGTCAAACTTGAGAACTGTCGGGAACTCGCCGTCAATCGCTCGCAACGCCTCGTCGAGCGTATCCGTCGCTGTGGCACGCGCCGTCGGGATCGCATTGCGGACCAAAAATTCCTTTGCAAATTCTTTGCTGGCCTCGAGTTGCGCCGACTCTTTGGGTGGTCCCCAGCAAGGAATCCCCTGTTTTTCACAAAGATTCGCCAGTCCCTCGCCCTTTACCAAATAGCTTTCTTCACCCGCCACGCAGAGGTCAATCGCATTGGACTTCATCCATGCGACCAGCGACTCAAGCCCGTCAGCCTCAACCGGCTTGGCCAAGCGAAAAATGGCATCGCTGCCTGGAAAACAAAACAACTCGGGCGCACTCGGCGATTCCGCCAATGCCCTCACAAGAGCGTGTTCACGCCCGCCTTTTCCAACGACCAAAATTTTCATCAACGAAGATTTTCACGGAATAACGCGACAGACTCAATCCTGAATCTCATCGCAGGGGCTCATTTATGGCTCAATCCCACCAGATTAACGCTCATCAATCCTCAAGGGCGAGCTGTGCCCTCGCAAGAAAATCACAAATGAGCGGAATCCGGTCACCAATCGAATCCATTTCCAGTAACCGCTGCCTCAGATTCGCTTCATGAATGAACTGCTGAGAAATCATATCGGTCATCAACCCCACATCATCGGCGCGATCCAACAACGTAGTGATCCCCGCCTGAACCTCTTCCGGCAATGACCGGATCGCATCCTCAACCGCTCCCCGCAGGGTCTTGATGGCCGCCTCCGCCTGCGACTCAGGCGAAAACAGCGAAATCACGGGCTCAATGGAAGCACATGGATAGTCCCGATCGTCGTGCCACTCGGTGAAACGAACCCGCATCACCCCGTGGATCAGAAGCTGAGAAGTGCCGTCGTCCTGCTCACGGGACGCCCGAACCAGCCCTACCGTACCCACCTTCGCCACATAGTCTGCTGGATCTCCCGACTCGTCGCCTAAAAGCCGCCCCACCCCAAAAAAACAATCCCCCTCCAACGCCTCGGCAAGCATCTTGCGGTAGCGTGGCTCGAAAACGAACAACGGCAAACCGCCGTGCGGAAACAAGGTGCAATCCGGTAAAAGCATCACGCCGCAGCGCTCAGGAAGATCAATGGCGGCCATGGATTTGTATGCAAACACCCAGCCTCGCTCGATGCAAGGCCGATTGACTAAGCAGAATTACCTTTCTCGCCAAAAATTTCTGAGTTAGACATTTTCCCAAACAATCTTTCAGCTCGGTACCGCTCAACGCACGAATTTCTAATCCCACCTCTTGTTATCCCATGATCGAAGTCGACCACCTCACCAAACAATTCGGCACCAAACGCGCCGTGGACCATCTTTCGTTCACCGTCAAAAAGGGCGAAGTCCTTGGTTTCCTCGGACCCAATGGCGCCGGAAAATCCACCACCATGCGCATGATCACCGGCTTCATCCCGCCCACCTCCGGCGATGCCAAGGTCTGCGGGATCTCGATCGTCGACAACCCACGCGGGGCCAAAACCAAAATCGGCTACCTCCCCGAGTCCGCTCCGCTCTACAACGACATGACGGTCATCGGATTCCTCAAATTTTGCGCATCGATCCGTGGCCTCAAAGGCACCGAAAAAAATGACGCGGTCGAACGCGCCATCGAGACCTGCTTCCTCAATACCGTGGCCCAACAATCGATCGACACGCTCTCGAAGGGCTACCGCCACCGGACCTGCCTCGCCCAAGCACTGCTGCACGATCCAGAGGTGCTGATTCTCGACGAACCCACCGACGGCTTGGACCCGAACCAGAAATTTGAAGTCCGCCAACTCATCAAACGCCTCGGCCAAACCAAGGCCATCCTGTTTTCAACCCACATCCTTGAGGAGGTCGAGGCCGCCTGCAGCCGCGCGGTGATCGTCGACCGAGGAAAAATCGTGGCCGATGGCACGCCCGCCGAGCTGCTCGATCAATCGGGCACGGGCTCACTCACCGACTTGTTCCGCAAGGTCACTTCACGCGACACCGAAGCCGCCGCCTGATCCAACCAAAAATCTAACTAGACGATTTCACCATGTCTTCCTGCACCATCTACAAACGCGAGCTCTCCAGCTATTTCTCGCAACCAACCGCCTACGCGATCATCGTCATCTTCCTCCTATTCTCGCTTGGACTGACGTTCACCTTCGGAGAATTCATGCGAGTGGGTGACTCATCACTCGAATGGACATTCATCTTCTGGCACCCATGGGTTTACATGCTGCTCGCACCAGCCGTTGGCATGAAACTCTGGGCAGACGAACAACGCACCGGGACCATCGAGCTGTTAGGGACTTTCCCCCTCTCGACTTGGAGTGCGATCATCGGAAAATATCTCGCCGCCGCCACCGTCTGGTTGATCGCACTGGTGCTTACCTTCCCCATCGTATGCACGGTGAATTATCTGGGTAGCCCCGACAATGGCGCGATCCTCTCCGGCTACATCGGTAGTTTCCTCGTTTGCTGCACGTTCCTCGCCATCACGATGCTAGTCTCCGCCTGCACCCGCGACCAAGTCGTCTGCCTCATCGTCTCGGTCTCGATCTGTGTGCTCGTCCTGCTTTGCGGCTATGATCCCGTCACTCGCGAACTCTCCAAAGTCCTACCCCCCAGCATCTTTGAAGGCGTCGTCGCTCTCGGAATCTGGGATCATTTCAGCTCACTGAGCAGCGGAATCTTCCGGCTAAAGGACTTCATCTGGTTCGGCTCAATCATCTCCGTTTGCCTCCTCGGCACCAATGCCATCCTTTCATCCAAGCGCGCCTGAGGACACCACCCCATCCCATTTAATCCAAAATTTCAACGCTCATGAAAACCACCCATCCGGTCACCCGCGCAGCCCTCGGTGTTGCCGCGCTCGTCACGATCGCTCTCCTCTCAAATTGGCTTGTCTCGCTGACGCCACTCGGCAACCGCGGCACGGACTTCACCGAAAACAAGGTCCACACCGTTTCAAGCGGCACCCGCTCGATCCTCACGGAACTCGATACCCCTGTCGTGATTCGCTACTATGCATCCCGTAGCACCGACTACATGCCAGAGGAGCTCAAACTCCACATGCGCCGAGTCGATGACATCCTCAAGGAGTACGCCTCACTCTCCAAAGGAAAACTCCGCATCGAAAACCTCGACCCCCAACCCGACACCGATGCTGAGGACTCCGCCAACCTCGACGGCATCAGCGGGCAGCGCATGGACGACCAGAACCTCTACTTTGGCCTCGCCATTTCCTGCCTCGATAAGACCAGCGTGATTCCATTCCTCAATCCACGTGAGGAAACGATGCTGGAATATCACATTTCGAAAGCCATCGGCGAAGTCACGACCCCGACCAAGCCCAAGATCGGTGTGATGACGGCCTTCGACCTCAAGGGAGCCCCAGCCATGATGCCGGGCCAACCACCAACCCCGGGCTGGGTGATCTATCAACAACTCAAACAGTCATTCGATGTGGTGGACGTGGCCATGGACTCGACCACCATCGATCCAAAGGAAATCAAGGTTCTTCTCATGTTCCACCCCGCGGGCATCACACCAGCCGCCGAATTTGCAGTCGACCAATACGTGCTCGGCGGCGGAACCGTTGTCGCCTGCCTTGACGCATACTCGGTGGCAGCACAAATGTCGGGCGGCGGGAATCCCATGATGGGCCAGCAGGGAACCCCCACCACTTCTACGCTTCCCACGCTCCTCACCGCCTGGGGGATTTCCTTTGAATCCACCCAAGTTCTAGCAGACCCCACCCTTGCGACCAAACTTGGCGGGGACCGTCTCGGACTCGCAGTTCTTACCTTGGGGAAAAATGCAATGCCCATGAAGGATGACGTGATCACCAAATCTTTAGAATCAGTCACCCTCTTCCTGCCCGGTGCCTTCACCAAGACCGGCACTGCGGGCGTAACCGCAGACACGCTCATCCGCTCGACAACCCAAGCCGGTTTCGTCAGTGCGATGCGCGCGGCTCAACTCGATCCCGCGCTCGCACGCACCCTCAAATCGAATGGAACTGCCTACGATCTCGTGACTCACCTTTCCGGCAAATTTAAAACCGCCTTCCCTGACGGCAAACCCAAAGCCGCAACTGAAGACACGAAGTCCCCCACAGACAAAGACGCGCCAAAACCTGAATCCCTCAAGGAAGCCTCAGCCCTAGGCAATGTATTCCTGATTGGTGATGTGGATGCATTCTATGACCGCTTCGCCTACAATGTGCAAAACTTCGGTGGCACACAGATGGCCTCGCCGTCTAACGGGAATTCAAGTTTGCTATTTAACCTCCTCGATCAAGCCACCGGCTCCAAGTATTTGATCGGCTCGCGCTCACGCTCCGCCATCCGTCGTCCATTTACGGTGATCCAAGAAATGGAGGCGAATTTCAACAAGACGGTCGGTGTGAAAATCGAGGAGTTCGAAAACAAGCGCAAGGACGCCCAACAAAAACTCAGCCAACTCCAATCTCAAAAATCGAGTGGCTCTGAGCTCTATCTCTCACCGGCACAAGAAGAAGAAATCAAAAAACTCCGCGCCGAACAGGTGGAATACGCCAAGCTCATTCGCGACCAGGAAAAAGAACTCCGCCGCCAGAAGGATAAGCTCGGCGCGCAAATCACCCTGCTCAACGTCACCGCCATGCCAGCGCTTGTGATTCTCGTCGGACTCTCGCTCTTCATCAAACGCCGCCGCGCAACTCGCGCGAGATAAGGCACCACCCCGCATCGCATTCAAACGTCTCCTTTCTCTCAAAATCTCCAAACTTCATTTCAACCATGAACAAACGCCAGGTTACCATCCTCTGGGTCATTGCCATCGTACTCGGTGCTGCAGTTGCCACCTTAAAAATCAGCCAAAAACAGTCGACCAGCAGCACCATCAAACGCAACAGGGGCCAGACACTTTTTGAATCATTCCCTGCCACCGAGACGACCTCGATCGATATCCGAGGCACAACCGACTCAGTCACCCTGACAAAAAAAGATGGCAAGTGGAAAGTCTCCCAGCGTGATGGTTACCCAGCAAACAACACCTTCGCCAACGATTTCATCCGCACGCTTGGTGAACTGAAGGTCACGCTGGCACTCGAAGCTGGCCCATCGTTTGCACCTCGCTTTGGCATGGATGAAGCCGCCTCCAAACCTGCGGACCGCGGCCTAACCGCCAGTTTCAAAGACGCGAGTGACAAGGAAATCGCCAAGGTGTCTCTCGGAAAAAATATCGAAAACGGCGCCGAATCATCCCCCATGGGTGGTGGCGGTGCGGTCGGTCGCTATGTCCGCAACCATGCGGATGAGTCCGGATTCTACGCAGTAAACGAGATGTTTTCATCGATCAGCTCGGATCCAAAGCGCTGGCTGGACTCGGCATTCATCAACCCTGAGAAAATCAAATCCATCACCGTGAGCGCCTTGGACAAGTCTGATGCTGCTTGGAAACTCACCCGCGATGCCGATACCGCTGAATTCAAGCTCGACGGCGCTTCCCCGACCGAAGTTCTCGACACCACGGCCACCAATCCACTGAAGAGCATTTTCTCCTACGCACGTTTCGATGATGTCGTGCCAGTTAGCCAAGTCGCCACCCGCGCTGCCACCATCGGCAAACGCACCGCAACCATTGAAACCTTCGATGGCTTCACCTACACGATCCACATCACCCCCGCAAAGACCGACAAGGCAGAGCCTGCCCCCTCGGAAAGTACTGGTGAACCACCCGCAGGCGAGCAATTTCTTCTCACCGTGGACGTGACCGCCGAGTTGGCCAAGGAACGCAAAAAAGACGAGGGAGAAAAACCTGAAGACGCGAAGTCGAAGGACATGACCTTTGCCGAGCAGCAGAAGACACTCGCCGAAAAGCTAACCAAGGAAAAAGGATTCTCCGGCATCACCTTCGAAGTCAGCAAAAGCACACTCGAAGCTCTCCTCAAGGAACGAGCCACTCTTTTGACCAAAGCCACCCCCGCTCCATCAGCGGACGCCAAGCCTGCCGCTAATGTGCAGAAATTCCCGGGTGGCATGATCGCCCGCCCACCGGTGACGGCAACCACCCCGCCAATCGAGGCGGTCACGCCACCGATCTCAGTACCACCTGCTGAGGATGAGCCGAAAAAATAACGGCCGACACCAAGGCTCCGCCCGCCTCGATCTCATACAATCCGAGGGCACTGCGGGATTTCAGCTTCAATGACTGGAATCCCCACCATGCTCATCGAAGTCCATCTCGCGGACGCGCTTGCGGTCACGCTGAAGCTCGACCTGCTGGCGAAGCAATTCACGGATTTCCATGCCGTTGCGAATGGCCGGAATCACCAAAACGGGCGTTGAGCGATCCGAGGTTTCTAACACAATCGAAGCGAGTCCAGTGAGACGCATCCACCATGGGCGAATGGTCCGCGAGTCCTTGACGCGATAGAGTTCAATCTCGTCGCTACTTTGATTGATCACACCCGAGGTGATCCGAATCCGCTCATTGGTGAGCTCGAAAACTCCGCAACGAACCACCAGGTACTTCCAAATCAGGTATCCAGCAGGCAGCACCCACGCGACCAGCGCTAACGGAAAAAACAGCCCGCCAATGAGGATCCCAACAGAAACCACCGAGGCCGTCACGATCGGGCCAAGGTTAAGCCACTGCGATGAACTTCCCTTCCAGTACGAGATTTCTTCAGTCATGACGGGGAGCATGATTCTCACCCACAGAGATTGGCAAGCGAAGATTCCAAGCTCAGCGTCAAGCGCTGGCAAAGCATGACCATCGTTTCACAAATGTGCCCCCGTCAAGAATCGAACTTGAATCTAGAGTTTAGGAAACCCTTGTTCTATCCATTGAACTACGGGGGCAAATGTGCCAGATACGCAGGAAGGAAATAACGGCTGAACAAAGATCAGGCAAGCCAGTTGTGAAATCCGGTTCTGGGTCACCTACATCGAGGCTTCCATCGACTGGATGACAGTCAACACCACCCTTATTTCTGCAAGGTCACCGGACCCAAAAGCCCGGCAGATTGCAGTGGGGACTTCGGTTTGATCGTGTTGAGGAAAATGGAGGTGAGTCGTTTCTCCGCGGGGAGCTCGCTGTCGCCGACGAGGCGGTTGTTCCATGGATTGGTGACTTCGATTTCCAAGGTGTTGCTGCCGAGTTTGGCGGCATTAGAAATATCGACACGATAAGGGGCGATCCAGAGGGTTCCGAGTTCCTTGCCGTTCAGCTTGATGGTCGCGACATCGCGGACTTTTCCAAGATCCAAAAGGAGCCCGGCCGAGAGCGGGGTTTCTTTGTTGATTTCAAACGTTTTCCGGTAGGTGGCGGTGCCGGAGTAGAATTTGATGCCCTCTTCGGGACGGGTGATCCAGTCGCTGAGTTCGGAGAAACTGACCTTCTCGGGGCCACCCCATTTCGTGTCGAACGAGACATCCCAGGCACCGCTGAGGGTGCTAAGGGTCTTCAGCTCGGGGAAATTTTTACCACCGGCGACTGGGCTGCCGGGCTTACGGAAGACGACGAACCACGATTGCTTCGCTGCAAAGACAAGGGGAACGATCGTTTGCCCGCTGGACTCGCTCCATTCTGGGAGTTCGCGGCGTTCACCGGTCACGGCGTCCCAGAGTTCTGGCTGGCGGCCACTGATGCGGAAGGCGGCGGAGATGTTCTCACTGCGATCTTTCTGATTGCTGACGAAGTAAATTTCCGCTTCGGGGGTGGTGCGGTGAGTGAAGAGGAAATTTGCATCGGCTGGGGCTCCACGGTACTCGATATCTGGGATGGTGTGGACGGTGGAGAAGATTTCCACGAGGGATTTACCCCAGATGAGTTTGCCCTTGCCGAAGCTGCGCTCGCCGGGAGTTTTCACGTCGGCATCACCCCACATTTCTTGGGCGAGGGCACGGACTTGGCGGTCGCTGTCGGGGAAATCTTGGAGGCTCGGCGACTCGCTCGGCGGACTGCCGAGCACGGTGGCACCGGCCTTGACGAGGTCGCGGATTTTCTCAAGCACCGCAGGGCGCATGGTCTTCTGGTTCGGCAGGACGAGCACCTTGTAGCTGACGCCGTGAGGGAGGACGAGCAGGCCATTTTTCACGCTCAGGTCGCGCTCGATGACTTCGGCATTGATGTAGTCGAAGTCGCGGCCGGCGGGGAGTGGTGGGACTTTTTCGCCGGTCATCTTCGGAGCATCCTCGCCGATGAAGTAGGCGATGTCCGTGGCACGGGCGCCTTGTTGCAGCATCCAGCAAGCGCGGCGCTCGTAGTCGGCCCAAGCTTTGCCTTTTTCAAACCAAGTATTGTGGCGGTTAAATTCGGTGCCCCAAGGTGCATTGATACCGGGGCGGGTTTCGTCTGGCTGCAGGATGTAAACGTGGAGCACGACGTGATTGATGCCCTCACAGAACGACCAGTCGCCGCGCGCTTTCATGTCGGCAGGTGCGGTTTGGAAGGGAGGGCCACCGGTGAAGGATTCGGCGGAAATGAAGGGCTTACCATAGGTATTTCCAGCGGACGAGGCTGCACGGCACTCGATGGAGCCGAGGTCGCCGGTCACCCAAAACTCACCCGCGATGCGATCGGACTGGCCGCCATATTTCAGGAACTCGCCCGGAAAGCCCCAGTGCCCGTAATTTTCTAACCAGAGGCCAAGGCCATTCTTATTCGCGGATTCCTTGAGCCCGCCGACGTATTCGGTGGAAATGCGGTCTGCGACAAGGCGGCGGAGGTCCCAGAGGAAACGCTCACTCTGGCTGGCGCTGCCGACGAGACGACCACTGAGGACGGGCAACCAGGGAATAGGATCGTAGTGAAATTGGGCTTTAAAAACTTCAGCAAGGCCGTCGGTCCAGTTCTGCGATCCCATTTCATAGCTATCACCGACGACTTGGGTGAAGGCTTTGCGGTCGGCGGCAGGCATCCGTTTGAGGAGTTCGCCGACGAAGGCATCGAAGTGCTTTTGGGCGAGCTGGCGGTTCATCTTATCCACTTCGAGGCCCTGGCCCTCAGGAGAAGCGGGTGCGTTTTTCATCCCGGTCGGGGTCATGCCGCTGCGCTGGATGATCCAGTCACCGGGAGGAACGTCCCAAGTGAGGGTGCCATCGGCCGCGAGCTTGGATGAGAGATTGAGGATGCCTGAGGCGGAGACGACGAGTTTTGAGGACTCTGGCTCGGACTGAGTTTCCCAGACGTAAGAGGTGGCGGTGGGCAGGGGCGTGGGGTGCATTTTCCCAAGCTGCTTCTCGACAAAGGACTCAAGCCGAGCAGCCCCGGAGAGGTTGATCTCGGCCAACTCAGACTTGGGTAAACTGCCGGAGAACTTGGAAAAGATGATGCGGAAATGCTTCGAGGTCGCTGCAGGAAATGAGACCGTAACAGGGCCCTGCGTCATCGCACCGACGTGGGGCGTAGGGTTCGAGCGGTCGCATTTGAACTTACGAATGGTGACAAAACTCCCTGTTGCGTCCTGAGCTTGCAGGTCGCACTCGGCAGAGAAAGAGGTTGTGCTCGGGAAAAGTTGCAGGCTGCGCGCCGTGAGGGGCGAGGCGAGGTCGATGGAAAGGGTCACCGGAGCAATCTTCGGCGCAGGGCCAGTGCCGAGCACGAAGGCGGTGTCGAGCTTACCGTCGGTGAGCGCTTCAATGTTAGGCTGGGCCGAGCTGATGCTGAGCTTGGCCGACTTTGAAACGAGTGTATCCGCATCATTTTCTGGCGCAGGGTAGGCGAGGACGGCCACATCCTGGAACTGAGCGTTCGGAGGGTTTAAATTTTCGGAAAATTTCTTCGGGCCGGACACACGGATTTCCGACGAGACCAAGTAGCGCATCGTCTGGTCTGGCTTGATCCATGGGCCACCGGATTGGCTCCAGCCAGGGCAGTTGAACAAGCCGATGTTCACGCCGAGGCGCCCGCCTTCGCGAATCGCGTGCTCCACGAGTGACCACCATTCTTCACTGAGCACCTTGATGCGGCCAGCAGGCTGATCCTCTTGAAAAATGTTTCCGATGAGTGCCTCGCCGATCCCGAAGCGCTTCATGGCCTCTAGATCCTTGGTGATGCCTTCTTTGGATATGTTGTCATTGACCCAGTAATAGTAGCACCACGGCTGAGTCTGCGCTGGCATCGTCACAAATCCTGTTTCGAGGACATCACCGAAGGCGCATAAGATTCCTAGTGTTCCAAGAATCAAGGGGGACAGGAGGTATTTCATAAATATCGGCGTCATATGGCTAACAATAAGTTTGTTCAGTCAAGTGAAAATCATGACGTGTCGCCACCGGTTTACAACGAGTCAGCTTTTTTCTAAAAAGGAACGGTACCCGATTTGCGGGAGGTGGCCCAAGTGCAAAACAAGCTGAACACACGTCCGAAAAGTTCCTCGACTATGCCACTCCTAATGACATCTTGCCCTCGCTACCCCCGGTTGCGCTGGCTGCTAGAATCCGCCACCAAATAACGGACGGCTAGCATGTGGACGTGGGCCTCACCACCGAATCGCCTCGCCCCACGAACTGATAAACCCAAAAGAACTGAACTCCCAATCGGACGAATCATGCTCCACCATTCCTCCTGCATTCTAATCATTTCTCTTCTAACTTCACTGGCCGCTTCCGCAGGCGTTGGTGATGTGTATGCCGACACCTGGGTGGGCACCGATGCGCTTGGCCGCAAGCTACCCACGTATGCCGAAGTCGGTCCACCGCGTGCGGACCGCCAAGTTGGTTTGTTCTATTTCCTCTGGGTCAGCCGGGATGCGCACAACGAACAAGACCTTCCGGTCCAAGACATCACCCAGATTCTCGCCAAGAACCCACTCTTTCCAAAATGGGGGAAGCCCGGTTCCTTCCACTTTTGGGGAGAGCCTGAACTCGGCTACTACGACATCAGGGACCCCTTCGTCCTCACCCGTCACCGCTCCATGCTCACCGCAGCGGGCATCGATGCACTTTTTTTCGATCAGACCAATACCCGTGTCTATCCAGATGAAATGCTCGCCGTTTGTGAAAATCTGGACCAAGGCCGCCGCCAAGGCCTGCCTGTGCCTCAAGTAGCAGGCATTCATAACACCAAGCCAGAGGTCTCCGTGCCCCAACTCCACAACGACCTCTATGCGGCGAATAAGTATCCAGAGCTTTGGTTCAAATGGCTCGGCAAGCCACTACTTCTCTCGGACCCCACGACCCTCACTCCCGCGATGAAGGATTTCTTCACCATCCGCCACACCTGGGCATTCAGCTCTCACAAATGGTTTGGAGATGGCCGTGATAAATGGACATGGGTGGACTGGTCCCCTCAAAAAACCGGCTGGCACGAGTCTCCGAGCAAGCCTGAGCAAACCTCCGTCTGCGTCGCTCCCCACCCGCTCGACGGCAGAGGCCGCAGCGCCACGGGCGGCAAAGATGCCCCCATTGTCCCCGTCGAGGAACTTCGCACAGCAGAAGGAATCTATGCCGCAGACCAGTGGCAGCATGCCTTGAAGCTCGACCCACCCTTCATCTTCGTGACCGGCTGGAACGAATGGATCGCCCAGCGCCAAACCTGGGGGAAACCCCACAAGCCCAAGCAAATGGCCTACACCAAGCTAGCCAAGGACGACACCTACTTTGTCGATCAATACAACCAAGAATTCAGCCGCGACATCGAACCGATGAAGAACGGCCATAGCGACAACTATTACTACCAACTCGTCGCCAACATCCGGCGCTACAAAGGGGTGCGTCCACCCACCGTGCCGGTCATCAAGCCGATCACCATCGACGGCGAATTCAGCGATTGGAATGGCGTGCTACCCGAGTTCCGGGACTTTCAAGGCGACACCCTCCACCGCAATTTCCACGGCTGGACCAAGCTCCTGAAATACACCGACACCACGGGCCGGAATGACATCGTTCGTGCCCACGTTTCTTCCAGCGCAGAGAGCGTCGCCTTCCACGTATCCTGCGCGGCGCCCATCACCGCTGCCTCCGGTCCTTGCTGGATGCGCCTCTACATCGACGCAGACTTGAACTCAAAAACGGGCTGGAACGGCTATGATTTGATCGCGAACCTCAACGCTCCGACTGCCGCGGGCCTTTCCCTCCATCTCATCAAGGACGGGAAATCCACCGAGCTGCCGCGCATTCGCCACTCGGTGAAAGGCACCGACCTCGAACTCAACATCCCACGCGCACACTTCGGCACGGCACCTCTGCTCCGCTTCGATTTCAAGTGGGCGGACAATCAGCAAAAAGAAGCTGACGTCACCGAGTTCGCGCTCCACGGCGACAGCGCACCAGATCGCCGGTTTAACTACCGCTATGACCAATCCGTCACCGAAGCACTCATCAAGACCTGGACCGCCGCCGCCCAAGCCCGCCTCAGCAGTGCGAAATAGCCTAGCATAGCCACCTCCAACGGAGGCGTCAGTTCTTTTCCGCAAGCGCCAGCGGTGCGCGTGATTGGAAAACCGGCCTGCGACCATAATCAGAGGCAATCGTTCTCATCCTGCATGGGCATCGAAATCTACGAGCAGTAAATTTAAAGAATCAAAAATAGAATATGAAAGACCCGATCACACTCCTATCCATTCTGATGCTGATGTCGGTGGTCACGTTAGGTGCTATTGCCGGAGAGGCTCCTAAAAAAATACAGCTCACCGGTCCGAGCCTTGAGGCTGCGGTGCTCTATATTCCACAAAACGTCGATTCCGCCATCAATTGGGGCTGCAAGGATTTCTCAAAAGACTTCCAAGAGGCTACGGGAGAGACATTGAAGACAACCCCTACCTTGAGCGGCAAACACCGCCTGCTCATCCTGCCAGCGGTCGTGGATAAAGAGCCGATCCTCGAAAAACTGGAGAAGGCCGGCAAGCTCGACCTTTCCCAAGTGCGCGGCAAGTGGGAGTCCTATCTCATCCAGGCCGTCCCCGGCATCAATGGCCAAGTACCGGATGCGCTTGTTGTGGTCGGAAGCTCCCCACGAGCAGTGGCCTATGGCCTGTACGAAATCAGCGAGAAATCACTGGGAACCGATCCCACGAAATTGTGGACCGACTACATTCCTAGTAAGCGAGACAGCGTGTTCTGGGAGGGGACTTCCTATTTCTCAGGCCCGTCAGTAAAATACCGTGGCTATTTTATCAATGATGAGAAGTACCTACTCAACTGGATCCAGCCGGGGCCCATCCGTTCCAAGAACATCGAGCCGGAAATCTGGGCGCGGATCTTCGAGACGGCCGCTCGCACGAGGGCCAACTTCGTCTCGCTGCCGGACGAATACAATAAAGGCTACCTCGACGACGCTTCACGGATGTTGCTGGAAGAACGCGGGCTCTTTTTAACCGGCAATCATCTTCAGGGAATGCTCGTCCAGACCATGAATTTCCCTGACTTCTGCAAGAAAAATGGATTCCCAACTGAATGGTCGTGGGTGACCAACAAGCAGGCATTATTGGCCTTCTGGGAGGATAAGGTCGCCTACAACGCCAAGTTCAAACATAATATCTGGCCGATCGGTTTACGCGGAATGGATGACCGTGACATTGATGAAGTGGACAAGAACGCGCCTAAAACCAAAGAAGCCATGGCGGCTATGATGAACGAGGTCATGGAAGCCCAATGCAAACTCCTTGAAAAATACATTCCCGCGAAGGATATCGTCACCACGTTTACCATGCGGGGTCTCCCTTTTGATCTCTACAAGACCGGTCTGCTCAAGCTCCCCAATCACTGCATCTTGGTTTGGGGCGATTCAGGTTCTTGGGCGACGTTTCCGGCTTTGCCCAGCGGCAAGGAGTTGGAGCGTGAGGGCGGGCACGGCACCTACTATCATTTGACCTATTGCGATAACCATCATGTGGAATGGGTCTCACCAACAGTTATATGCACAGAAATGCTGAAGGCAATTGATGAAAGGAAATGCTCGCAATATGTGATGTATAATGTGGGGGATGTACGGGAACTGCCGCTCTCGATCGCCGCCGGGTTTAACATAGCTTGGGATCACCGGCCGTGGCAGGCGCCGGGCTATGACCAAGTATTCATGGCACAATGGATCCGCAATCATTTCGATGTGAAGGCTGGAAGTGTTGGCGAACGGACGATCCTCAATCTATACAATCGCTATTTTGCTCTGGAAAGCGACATGCGTTGCACCAGTGTGATGGAAGTCGTCAGGCCAATCATGTG
>Ga0164295_10000747_pt1 | contig 27129 bp, 37 predicted proteins | sample GEODES006metaG_FD_111798 | JGI IMG/M metagenome (GOLD analysis project Ga0164295, IMG submission 111798) | Oligotrophic lake water microbial communities from Sparkling Lake, Wisconsin, USA - GEODES006 metaG | ecosystem: Environmental > Aquatic > Freshwater > Lake | place: USA: Sparkling Lake... | reverse complement strand
GGTCTCGGCGGAATCTTCGTTGCTCATTGCATACCTCAGGGGAGAAATAGGGGCTTGGTCATACTTACATGACGAACCGTCAGAAACCACCTGACCGGGCGATGCACACCCGCTGACCGCTCTAGTTCGGCCGAGGGCGACGCTTCAGGCCAGACAGAGGGCAAGGAAGGCATTGAGCCGTTCGATGTTGAGGGCGATGGAGACGTCGCCGGCATCGCTGCGGGAGATGTCGAGGGTCGGGCAGAAAATCTCGGCGTCACCCGAGAAGAAATGCGGGGAGCCTTTGACCCCACGGGCCTGACCGGCATGCCAGGAATCAATGACGGCGGCTCGGTCGGCATCGTCAGTCGGGCCGATGCCGAGCTCTGCCGCAATTGACGCGAGGACCGCGGGATCGGAGATATCGAGTCCCTTCTCGAACAGCGCGTCACGGACCACGAATGTGGCGGCCTCTCCGGTTCGAGCATCGGTTGCGTAGGCGTGTTCGATGAGCGCAAGCGCCTCAAGCGTCGAGGTCGGGAAATTCGTCGCATCGAAACCGACGAACAGGTCGTCATTGATCTGATGGCGAAGATGCTCGATATGCGAGGCCGTCTTCGCCGGGTCCATCGGCGCAGAGTTCACGAGCTCGAGCGGCCAGGGCCGGACCCGGATGACGGCATCGTCCCGGCCCGTGGCATCGCGCTGGTCGCGGGCGCAGCGCAGGCCAACATGGGCGAACGGGCACCAGATGTCGGCGAAGACTTCGATCTCTTTGGCCATGTGCTGAACCTATCGGGAGACCATCGCCGGGATGCTCCGGGCGGCATCGCAGCACCGGGGAACGTCGTCAGTTGCAGTCGCGTTCCTCGGTGGGGACATCGAGCACCCGCCCGAGCTTGCGATAACTCGATCGGAACGCAGCGACAACCTCGGGGTTGCCGATGATCTCGGCCGGCAGCCCTTCCTGCACGACGGTGATGAGGGTGCCGCCGGCCTCTTCGGTGAAGGTCTGGGTGGATCGGAACCCCAGCGAAGGTTCGCCACCCACCAGGGTGTGCGGGGGGTCGACGACCTCAAGCACGCCGATGTTCGGGTTCTCCGCCCCGGTGTCGTCGAACACCATCGTGCATTCGAAACGACCGCCGACCCACGGCTCGATCACAACTGATTCGAGCGGGATGGAGAGCCCTTCGGGCGAGAAGAACTGATGAAAGATCTCGGGGGTGGTGTAGGCCCGCCAGACCTCATCAGGGGTGGTGGCGATCCAATGGCGAATGATCAGCGACGTTGACATCCGCGTTGTCTACCAGAGCGCTGGATCTTCCGGGCCGTGATCGAGTTCCGGATCTGCGGCCATACCTGCGCCTCCGAGCTGCCGGGTGAGTAGTCCCTTGGCCACACGATCAAAACCAGACGTGCGACGCGACAGTGCACGGTTGGCGATGCGGGCGAATACGGCCGCCTGCAGTTCGCGTCGTCGATGTTCGAGTTCGGTCCTCTTGGTCATCGTCGATCAACCTTCAAGCGTGAGCTCGGACATACCGGCAGGCGCATCGCAGGGCACCAGACGACCGGGGAATCCTTTGAAGTGCGGAATTCCCTGTTCATGGTCAAGGAACTCATCCGCGTCGGAGCAGAGCACCGCATCACTGGACACGAACGCACCCGAGAGTTCCAGAGAGCCGCGGGTCTCCGGGTACCACCAACCATGCGGAACGCGCACGTGACCCGGGCGCATCTCCGGTCGAATCGCGATCTTGGCTACGACCTGACCATGCTCGGTCTCGAGCCGAGCCCAACCTCCCTCGACCAGACCATCACGCGCCGCATCGTCGGGGTGCATGAACAACTTCGGCGAGGGTGATCGGCGGCGCAGCACACCAATATTTCGCTGCCCCGTCTGGAAGAAGGGATCCTCGCGAACGCCGGTGAAGACGCGGTACGGGAACGCATCTGAAGTTGCCGGTCCCTCGCGGTGATAGGGCAATGGATCGAAGCCGAGTTCCTCGAGAATGGAAGAGCGAAGTTCGACCTTTCCCGAAGGCGTGGCGAATCCCGTTCGTCGGTACTTGCGATAGTCCGGTGGCGCCTGCTCCATCAATACTGTCGACGCGAACTGCTCGAACGTGCGGCCCGAGGGCTCAAGACGATGGTCGAGGACCTGCTCGAGGTCATCCCATGGGAAGTGCTCGGCGAACCCCATCCTGCGGGCGAGATCAGTCCAGAACTGGAAGGTCGATGACGCTTGTTCCGGCGGAGCCACAACCTGCTCCGACAGTGCCAGGCGATTGCCCCAGCCCCAGGTGTCGGCGATATGTGCGCGCTCGGTGAAGACATCGCCGGGGAGGACATAATCAGCAAGCATCGCGGTCGGGGTCATGAAGATCTCGTGGGCAACGACGAGCTCCTGATTCATGAGCGCTCGGTGAACCTGATGCTGGTTCGGATATGACAGCAAGGTGTTGTTCCCGAGGGTGAAGAACGCCCGCACGGGATACGGGTCACCATCGGCCATGGCACGGAACACCTCGGTGGGGTTCGCCATATGGCAACCCATGACCTGATCCATCCACTCGCGACCCCAGACTCGTTCCATATGTGGGCGCAGCATCTCCGCAGTTCGGTAGGTATAGACGGGATGCTTGTCGTAACCCAACTGCTTGGCTCGCTGCTCGGGTGCGATGACGTCATGGAGTTGGAGATCGGCCTCGGTACGCCAGCCCGGGTGCACACCGTTGAACATCTCGCCGCCCACAACATCGAGGTTGCCGGTCACCGCCCGAAGGATCGAATGCAACCGGATGGCCGAGGTTGAGGAGATCTGCTGATCCGTCACCGGCGTCCACGGGATGACGGCGCCATCGGCATTGGCATAGATGCGAGCGGCCTGCGCGATGAGTTCCCGATCGACTCCAGTGATCTGCTCGACCCGGTCGAGTGGGTACTCATCCACCCGCGCCCGCAGCTCGTCGAAACCGACGCACCAGTCTTCGATGAACCGCTGATCATGCAGGCCCTCATCGAAGATCACCTTGAGCCAACCCAGACACATCGCGGCGTCAGTGCCAGCGCGCAGCTGAAGATGCAGATCGGCCTTCTCGGCCTGTTCCGAGACCCGCGGGTCGAGCACGATCACCGTTGCGCCGCGATCGCGCGCCGCCTCGATCATGTTGAACAACGGAGTCCACGAATGCTTCCGCGGGTTATGCCCGAACAACACGATGCAATTGGCATTGAGCAGATCGGGGAACGGGAACCAGCCGTACGTGAGCCGATTGACCGCCGCAGTGTTGCCCGCACATAACGAGACGCCGCTGATCCAGTTCGGCGAGCCGAGCAGGTTCATGAACCGACGATCGAACCCGTGGGTGGTTTGCGTGTTCCAACCCGAGGTGGAGACGGCGAGCGACTCCGGGCCGTGCTCGGTGACGATCGATGAGAGGCGCTCGGCGATCTCGTCCATGGCTTGCTCGTAGGAGATCTCCTCCCATTGATCGGAGCCGCGTGCTCCTACGCGCTTGAGCGGGACGCGAAGACGGTCGGGATGATTGTGGATCTGTGGCGCCGCAGTCCCCTTGAAGCAGATGTTGCGGGCGAGCGCCGGTGATTCGTGGGGAAGGATCCGAACCACGCGGTCATCTTGCGCAACCGCCCGGAACTGACATCCGATGTCGCAGATGGTGCACACGCAGTACTTCGTGTGCTGCGGGTTCATGGTGCTGTCCGGAGTTGTCATCGCCGTGCCCTTCCCATGGCCGGACGGACACTGGTCGTCCCGATCCGTGTGTCGATCTCGTCTGCCTGGGATCGCAGCGCCGCCAGCACCGAGCGCTCGTGCGGCAACGCACGCCCACCAGCGATGGCCCGCCCCATAGCGAGACCGAGCATGGCTTCGCGCGCGGTCAGGACGAACACCTTCGCGTCCGACTCCCGCAGTTTTGGCTCGTGCGCGTTTTCAGGCGAGACGACCTTGGCGAAGCGGGCGATGACAGGCGCAAGGTCGGCAGCGAGTTCGGAATCATCACCTGCCGCCCACCATGCTTCGAGCACCACCTTGAACCGTGGGGCGCTCACCGCTCGCCAGATCATGTCGATCGTGGCGCGCACGGTGGTGGGTGCCTCGGTGTTTCTGGACGCCAGTTCGTCGAGCACGAACTCGAGAGCTTCAGCGAGCAGCTCGCCGAGATCGAGATAGTGATGAGTGAGCGCTCCCCTGGTGACGCCGGCGGTCTCACATACAGCGACAGCGGTGGCGGCGTGCCACCCACGTTCCAAGAGCAGCGTGATGGCGGCATCGACCAGTGCCGAACGGGTCGATGCCGAACGTTCCGACTGTGTGCGTCGCGTCATCGGCCAAGACTATCGAAATTCACATACATCCACCGATGTATGTGAATGTGGAAGTACTACTTCTTTCGCAACCATCCGAGGATGTCGGCGGTGACTTCATCGCGGTTGAATTCGTTCAGCAGTTCGTGGCGGGCGTCCTCATAGATCGTGAGGTCGGTGACGACCCCGGCACGACCGAGTGCCGCGGCGGCGATGCGAGCGAACTCGCCCATTCCCGCAGCAGGATCCTGACCGCCGGCGATCACCATGACCGGACAGGTGATATCCGCCAGTTGATCAACCAACGGTGCCACCAGATCGAAAACATCGATCAGGTATCCGAACGTGAGCGGGTGCGCATCGCCGCACAGCGGGTCGGCGGCGTAGAGATCAACCTCGGCCTCGTCGCGGCTCAGCCAGTCATAGGGCGTACGCGCCGGTTCGAAGGGAGCGTTGTTGGCAGCAAGGATCGCCGCCGCTGATTCATCACGCAGCTCGGGGGTGTCGAATCCGGCGAGCAATGCGCCGAGATCAGCGACTCCGTCAAGATCAGCGGCGAACCCGCACAGGATTCCACCGGCGAGCCCTTCCGAATGCTCGATGAGGTACGCGAGTGCCATCAGCGAACCAAGCGAATGACCGAACAGGTACACCGGAAGATCCGCGCCAATCGAGGAACGAGCGTCGTCGATCAGTTCATGCAGATCGTCGACAACAGCTTGCCCACCGCCCGCACCCATGATGGCGCGGTCAGCCCCTGCAGCGGTGAGGCCGTGGCCGCGATGATCGATGGCCGCAACTGTGTATCCGGCATCATTCAGGGCACGGGCGAACCGGTCGTAGCGACCGGAATGCTCCGAAGCGCCGTGGGAGATGATGACGATTGCCGTTGGCGCCTCGATCGGCCACCAATTGCTGAAGACTTCGACCCCGTATGCATCGGTGAAGTTGCGCGTTTCCATGCAGGACCCCCTGTGAGAACCGAAGCGTAGATCTGCGGCCGATCCTGCGGAGTCAGCGAAGTGCGGAGATGGACTCGATGACGAGACGGAACGAACCCACCTGACCATCGAGCACATAGATACCGATCTGGGAGATGGATGCCGGGTCGAGCTCTGCCATCGGATCAACTGGCCGGAGGAACTGGTTCACGGGCTCGAACGACGCGAGTGGCAACTCGATGTTTACGGAAGAGCCGCCGGTGTCCCCGCTGGGAGGGGTGAACCGGCTGATCCATCTGTCGGCGCCTGACGGACCGGCCCGGAGCTGCAGCAGATAGGTACGACCATCACCGAAGGCCCGTAGACCGAGTGCGCGGGCTCCCGCTGCCCGCATGCCCAGGCCAGTGTCGACACGGCTGAGTGTGGATGCGAAACCGCCGTTGTTCTCGGTGGAAAGGTCGCCGGTGAATTCCATGACACCTCCGTCACCGGTCGCCACCCACGAAGTCGTGCTGGCCGAGACCCCGCCCATCACCGAATCATCCACGTTGCGCCAGGCCGCGACGCTGGAATCATCGGGGAACGAGACGATCACATCGTTCGGAATCGCGTTCGGTGAAGTACCCACGGATGGAGGGTTGGTCGAGTCGGCGATGGAGCCATCGTTCAAAGCGTCTGAAGAAGTCACACCCGCAACTGTGGTCGAACCCGGCGCAGCAGTCCCATCGCCACTGCAAGCGACGACCCCGAGGAGCATGCCGAGTGCGACAATCACCGAGCCTGCACGAACCCCGCCGAACCGTTCCATCTGCACAGTCAACACGAGTCCGAACCAGTCTGCGCTGTGGGGCTACGGTTCTTCGACCATTCCCACCACGGAGAGCCTCATGATCGATGACCTGAACGAGTTCAATCGCCAGATCATGGAGGAGTTCCGCGCCAATGGCGGTCAATGTGGCGGATCGTTCACCGGCGTGCCCCTCGTGATTGTCCACCACACAGGGGCAAAAAGCGGTGTCGTTCGCCACGCGCCTTTGGCCTATCTGCCCAATGGCGACGACGTCGTCATCTTCGGCTCCAAGGGTGGACAACCGACCAATCCGGCTTGGTATCACAACCTCATCGCACACCCCGACACCGTGATCGAGCTCGGCACCGAACTCGTTGCGGTTCATGTGCGTGAAGCAGTCGGCGCTGAGCGTGATGAGTTGTTCGATCGTCAGAAGAAGGCCAGCCCGGCATTCGCCGACTACGAGGCGGCTACTTCTCGAATCATTCCGGTGCTCGTGCTCGAACCTCGCTAAGCAGACACCTCGATGAGCACCATGCGCAGACCAGGCCGGTGACCAAGCTCACCTTCCGCCACGCGACCACCGAAGACATGCCGGCGGTAGTCGATCTGGTGCAGTCGGCGTATCGCGGCGACCACAGTCGGGCCGGGTGGACCACCGAAGCCGATCTCGTCGACGGTCAGCGCATCGACGCTTCGATGCTCGTTGACCTGCTTGAACGGCCCCGCACAATCGTGCTGCTCGCCGAAACAGACCAACTCGTCGGTTGCTGCGAACTGTCGGCAGAGCATGACCGCGATATCGCGTACTTCGGCATGTTCGCCGTGCGACCGGAACTCCAGGGTGCTGGCATCGGAGATCAGATTCTTCGAGCGGCCCAGCAGACGGCGATCGATCTCTGGGGTGCATCCGCCATGCGACTGGTGACGATCCATCTGCGCAACGAGGTCATCGCCTGGTACGAACGTCGAGGCTTCACCCCGACCGGCGCCAGCCATCGATTCCCCTATGGCGACGAACGATACGGCCGACCAAAACGCGATGATCTGACCCTTCTCGAGTTCGAGAAGCGCCTCAGAGGAGCAGACACCTGACCGGTGTGTCATGCACGATCTGGTTGTGCTTCCCACACCCACGTTGCCCACATGACTGGTGATTCATCCGCAAGGATCCCGCCCACCGATCAAGCGATGACCGGTATTGGAGAGTCACACTGTCGAACCCTGCGGGAGTCCGGGTCGTGTTCAGGGTTTCGGGTGAGTCATCAGGAACTCGAGCATCGCCGCCACGAGCAGATCCGGTTCTCCCGTTCCCGCTCTGATCGCCCAGGGCCAGTGCCCGATACCCGACATCGTCCACAGTTGCACCGAAATGCCGGGTGGGCAGTCCATGAACTCCTCGGGAACAGTCTCCGCATCGGCCACCTGCGGTTGCAGGTCACGCGCTGCTTCCATCGAGATCGTGCCGGTGCAGTGGTCGTACCCCGCCCACATGGCCACCGATTGTCGAGCACCCGGGTAGGCCTCGCTCGCCCATTGCACCTTGCCACCGCCGTAGAGGATCGTGGCGTCCTCGGTTCCCTGCACCTGCAGCACGCTCACTGGCTCCGAGGGCGTGCAGTCAGCGGCATTCACGAGGGTCTCTCCGGCCACGCTCACGATCGCCGCGATCCTGTCCGCGCGTTCGCAGGCCAGTCGATAGCTCATGAATCCACCGTTCGAGTGGCCGATCAGGAACACCCGCTTCGGATCGACGCTGTATCCGGTGCTGACCTCGTCGATGACCGATGAGAGGTAGCCGACATCATCGACCCGCCTGCCGAAGCCACAACACGCGCCGGTGGCATTCCAGAATCGGTCGCATCCAACGCCAGCGGTACCGTCGGGATGAACGAGGAGCATGCCCAGCCGGTCTGCTTGTGACTTCATGCCCAACGCTTCGCTCACTGACGTGCCGTCGGCTCCGTAGCCGTGGAGCAGGATGAGCAGCGGCGTCGGGATGCCCTCGCTGTACGACGCAGGAACCTCAACCTCGAATGGCCGCGACGCCGCAGTTCCCTCCGAGTTGGATCCTTCCGTCTCGGCCGCACACCCGCTACCCGTCGAGCTGGCTTCGCTCTTCTGGTCCGCAGTTGACCCCGTCGAGTTCGCGGCGCTGGTCGACGTCACCGACGAGGTTCCGCTCGAGCAACCCGCGAGCGCCAACAGCGTCATCGCAATGAGAGCAATCCTTCTGGTCATCGCCATGGTCCCAGTATTCATCGCCGCGGTCCCTTTCGACGCTTGATCTCTGGGATGCGTCGACGATCAGCGCTCCGGTCGGGGAGTCCGGGGCGAGAAGCGACGGGCTCCAGGTCCCTCGACACTCAACCGGTCGGCGGGATTGGTCAACTTGCACTGCTCGAAGGAAAGACAGCCGCATCCGATGCATGTGGTCAGATCGTCGCGGAGTCGTTCGAGTTGCTCGATCCGCCTGTCGAGTTGATCGCGCCATCCCTCGGCAAGACGGGTCCAATCCGCTTCCCGCGGCGTGCGCTGTTGGGGCAATGCGTCGAGAGCATCACGGATATCAGTGAGCGAGATTCCTACCGACTGGGCCGCCCGAATGAAGGCCAGCCGCCGCAGTGTGTCGCGACCGAATCTCCGCTGGTTCCCGTCGTTACGCACGGAGGTGATCAGACCTTCACGCTCATAGAAGTGGAGCGTCGAGACCGAGAGTCCGCTCCTCTGCGCCACTTGTCCGACAGTCCACGGGCGGAACAACTCCTCTTTCGTGACCATCCGGGGATGGTACTTCTTGACCTCAACATTGGTTGAGGTGTGAGGATCTCCTTGTCACTGAACCGAGCAGCAGGGAGTCACGCAAGATGGATTCATTCATGGCGGTTGCCACCTTCAAACCAGGCACCTCGATGGAGGAGGTGTTCGCCCTTGCAGCACCGACGCGCCCGGGGGCTGGCTCGTGAGCGCATTCACCGAGGCAGAGCTGGCATACCTGAAGTCGCAGCCGCTGATGCGGTTCGCAACGGCATCACCGACAGGAAAACCCGATGTGGCGCCGGTGATCTTCGAGGTTGACGGGGACGACATCATCACCGCCGGCTTCGACATCACCCACACCGCCCGCTACCGCAACATTCAGAAGAACCCGCAGGCGACTCTCGTCATCGATGATCTCGCCACGATCGATCCCTGGTCACCTCGCGGAATCAAGATCATCGGTACGGCGTCGATCGAAGAAGCAGGCGGCTCGCCCCGGTTCCGGATCACGCCGAAGGTCATCATCAGCTGGGCCATCAACGACACCACCCCGGGCATCCCGAAGATGGAACGCCGCGAGGTCAGCTGAACACGGCGGTTCCACATCGCCATTCCTGCAGGTTGACCGATCGCAGATGAACTGATCCCGTGAGATCCGAACTAAAAGTGCTCAGTGATCCTTCGGAGGCGATTCACGATCTCATCGAGGTCGGGGTTCGTCGACGCCACCCAGATCACGAGGTCGTAGACAACATCGTTCGCGAGACGTGAGGCAGGCACCCCGTTGATTTCGAGGAAGACGGCGGTTGCCAACCACCCAAGTCGCTTGTTGCCATCGATGAGTGCGTGATTACCGACAATCGACTGCAGGAATGCTGCGGCTTTGGTCGTGAGGTCCGGGTAGGCCTCCTGACCGAAGGCGACAGTGCTCGGCCGAGCCGCTGCCGACCCGAGAAGCCCGATGTCGCGGATGGGTGGAGGATCTCCCAGTAGCTCTCGAGCCAGGTTGATGAGATCGTCGAGGTCGAGATACTCGACCGGCTCGCTCATTCGCCCAAGCGCTTGAGCGCTTGAGCATGGCTCTTCATGATCAGACTCGTCGCGTTTGAGACATGATCTCGGTGCTCACCACGTGCGACGAACTCTCTGACCGCTCGGCGGGCAGCCTCCTGCATGGAGATGCCCTCAGCATTGGCGAGTTCTCGGAGCGCATCCTGCTCGCTGTCAGTGAGACGAAGGGTCATGGCCATGTACAAATGGTATCACTTCGATACCATTTTCTCACTCGAACCGGTAGTGCTTCAGTCGTCCGCGGGTTTCGAAGCCGAGTCGCTGATAGACGGGATAACCGGCCGCAGTCGCTTGGAGAACCACCGACCGAGCGCCTTGGTCCAAAAGCAGATTGGTGAGCCAACTCGTCACGGTTCCCGCCACTCCTCGTCGCGCACTCCCCGGTGGTGTCGCGATGTAATAGATGCCTCCCGTGTCGCCATCAAAGAACGCGCAGCCGGCACCGACAGGCTCGTCCCCATCCCGCGCCGCCGCCCAGGTCACGCCGGGCGCGTCGAGCATTTCGTGATGCTCCATGAGCCACGCCATTCCGTCGAGCCCATAGGCCTCTTCGCACACGCGAGCTACCGCCGCGAACCCATTCGCATCGGATGCAACGCGCATCTCGAAGAAACTCGTCACTGCGATCGGTCGATCGATCCACATATCCGGCGACAGCTCCGGTTCAAGCACACCACCCGCCTGTTGCACAGCGGAGGCAAGTGCGTCGTCCTCCTCGGGGACCCACGCCACGAACGGCGATCCTGCCTCACCGAAAAATGCAACTGCCTCGGCAATCGATTCCGAAGGCGGTACGTCGGACTCGAGAACGAACGCTCCGTTCACTGCTCCGTTGGCAACGGGTATCGGGCTCCGAACACAGATGACCGCTTCACTGCGATGCACGACGCCAACCCGGCCAACCGTCGATGCGACAAACGCCGCGAGATTCGGAATGGAACCTGGAATCACACTGTCGACCGCCATCCCTTGATCATCGCACGGACGAAATGAGACGCAAAGGGATGTGGTCGTGCCGCCAGGCACATTGATGCTGCGCGCCGGTGACCTACGCCCGTCGCAGGGAGTCCTTGGCCTGGTCAATGACGCCTTCAACCTTGTCTTCGACTTTTCCCACCTTCTCCTTCATCTCACCGGCCCTGCGGTCGGCAGTTCCCTCGGCCTCAAGGTCTTCGTCGCCGACTGTCGAGCCGACGAGCTCCTTGGCCTTTCCCTTGACCTGATCACTCTTTGCTCCCATGGCCATTCACCCTTCATCGGTGGTTGTTGTCGAACGTCCGCCTACATCGGTCAGCACTTGCGCGCTGTCGTCATCGGTCGGCGGCCGACTCGGATCGATCCTCGGTCCGCACTTCGCCATCACGTGTCTGGTGGACGCTCTGGGTGACGGTCGTTCTGCTCCTTTTTGCGAACCTCCTCTCAGCTTCGGAGCCAGAGCACAGAGGAGCCATAACGAGCATCGCAGGGACCCCCGTTGCAGCGAGGTAGCAGGGTGAATTCACCCATGCGCATGACGTGGTCGAGCCCATGACGCGACTCCACGTCAGGTTGACGGCTTATCCTCTCGTCGTGGACTTCGTGAATCGGGTCGTGGCGTGGGATGGCTGGCGCGGCCGGGTCATGGCGACGGTGATGGCTCAGGGCAATGCCGACATGGAAAATGCCGCGGTCGAGCTCGTGAATCGATTCCTCTTCGTGTGTCTCATAGTGGCGTTCGTTACGGTGGGTTGCACTTCGTCGGAACGGGCTGGATCTGTGCAGAGGAACGAGTCTCCTGAGGTGTCAGTTACAACCGATGAGTCGTCGCTGCCACAAAGCGTCAAGGATTGCCTCGCAGCAACCGAACAGGTGGCGGAATCTCTTCGAGCGGGGAACACCGAGAGCGCTCTGAAGGCCCAGGAGATCTGCCGCAAAGCAATGATCGACCTCAACGTTGATGGTCAGGGGACGCAATTGGGGACACGATTGAACGCAGCGAGCGGGTTTATATCGGATCTGAATTCAGCTGTGGCATCCGCGATCATCAGCGCCGGCCAAGGCGCACTTTCACCCGAAGACTACGATCGCCTCAACGCCGAATACCGCTCCTCGGTCATCAGCATCGAACGAGTTCTCGATCCGAACTATCCCTTCGTCGGGATGTCGGAGTAGTGGACCGAGCCGCGGTGGTCGATTCACGAGACGAGCTCAGTCAAAGTCGTATCGAGACACATTTTTAGTCATTTCCTGATCGGAAAAGGATCGACTGGCTATCGAGGTCGGTAGACGTCGGATCGATGCTCGATGCGAAGGACATCGACGACCACCGCGGCGATCCGTTCTGGAAGTCGCGCAAGTTGTCGTTCAGCGGTCGCTGCGACGCGGAGTGTCCACGCGTCGTCGGTCACTCGCCCAAGTACTTCGATCGCAACTCATCGGCAGAGACGACCCGACCCGCCCGAACCTCGAGCCGCGCCTCCTGAATCTCCGCCATCGCAGATGGGTCCGACAGGAGTGCGAGCGTGTCCTCGAGCGTCCCTAGATCCTCAGCGCTCATCAGTGCTGATGATGATGGTGAAGGTTCGGGACGTGCGAATGAGCATGCGCTGTCTCCCCGTGGGCATGTCGATGACTGTGTCGACCAACGAATGCGTCGGGATGCGAATGATCCTCATGGTGGATGTCATTCGAATGCTCGTGCTCGTGCTCATGAGCCATGACTTCGTGCTGGTGGGTGTGCTCGTGACTTGTTCGCAGCGACAGGGCAACACCAGCGGCCGCAAGAGGAACTGCGATCAACTGAACGGCCGATATCGACTCGCCCAAAAAGGTCCACGAGACGATTGCGCCGATGAACGGCGCTGTCGCGAAGAGCACCTGACCACGAGCAGCACCGAGATCCCGGGCGCCTTTGACCCACAACGTGATGGAGAGCCCGTATCCGAGTGCTCCGATGACGAGTGCCGCCACGATCTGACGAGCAGTGATGTCTATGTGTGAGACGAGCACAAGCCCGAGCACAAGATTGAACATCCCAGCAAAAGCGCCCTTCACGAAGGTGACCTGCTCGGGACTGAGTTGATCGATCCGTGCAGTGATGCTGTTGTCGATACCCCAGCAGATGCACGCACCAACGACGAACAGCCCTCCGATGTCGAACCCGGCTCCCGGCTGAAGCACGAGGATGATGCCCGCGCCAGCAATAAGTGCCACCGCTGACAGCAGTCGGCGGCCGAGCTGCTCACGGAAGACGACAGCGGCGATGAAAATCGTCGCGACGAGCTCAAAGTTCAGCAGTAGCGACACTGTCGCGGCTGGGGCACGCGAGAGTCCTGCAACCATCAGGGCAGGACCGATCGCACCACCGAACGCAACCGCGATGGCAAGCAACCGCCAGCCCGAACGCAGCCCGGCTGACGTGGGTCGCCGACGAACCACGACCGGTAGCACCGCAAGCGCAGCGCCGAGATAGAGCAGTCCGGCGAGCACAAGAGTCGGCATGTCCCCTGCGAGGCGCGACGCAGCCGGCGCCGACGCTCCGAACAGTACGGCGGCTACAAGGCAGCGGATCACACCTCGACGCGACATCACGTCAAGTGTGCCAGCCGCCATCCGGTTTGGACGGGCCTGCGGCAATCTGACCCCACTCTCAAGAGTCCCCTGTCAGGTGAGAGTCACCTCATCAGCATCGACCGGAATCGATCGGGTCGCTCAGATCGAATCGCCAAACGACGAGCGACCCAGGAATCAAAGCCGCACCGATACACATTCGTATTCATTTTCTGATGAGAAACCAGGATCACGCGACGGAGAGTGGCGTGATGGCATCAAGCGCTTCGCCGATTTCGTCGCGTTCGACTTCTAGGTCGAATCGAGACTGCAGGTTCAGCCAGAACCGGTCGCTCGTCCCGAAGTATCGGGCGAGGCGGAGCGCGGTGTCAGCGGTGATGCGACGCTTGCCATGAACAATCTCGTTGATCCGCCGCGGTGGGACAGCGATCGACACCGCCAGATGGTGCTGGGTGACACCGAGCGGAATGAGGAAGTCCTCGTAGAGGACCTCACCGGGGTGGATGGGTTTCATCGTCTTTGTCATCTCGACTCCTCTCAGTGGTAGTCCGTAATGGACACATCTTCGGCCCTTCATCAGAAATGAGCCGACTCGCTATCGGGGCCGGTAAACGTCTGATCGATGCTCGATGCGGAGGACGTCGACGATCCTGTCCTCATCATCGATCTCGTAGACGACCCGATAGGCGCCGCGTCGTGCCGACCAGAGTCCGGCGAGCTCGCGTTGAAGTGGGTGTCCGACCCGGCGAGGGTTCTCCACCAGCGGCCCGAGCAGGAACCCCACCACCGCCGCAGCGATCCGTTCCGGGAGTCGTGCGAGCTGTCGTTCGGCAGATGCGGCGACTCGCAGAGTCCATGCGTCGTCGCTCACCCGCCCAGGTACTTCGCTCGTAGTTCCTCTGCGGACACACTTCGGCCGGCTCTGACCTCGAGTCGGGCTTCGGCGATCTCTGCCAACGCCGAGGGGTCCGACAGGAGCTCCAGCGTGTCCTCGAGCGATTCGAGTTCCTCTGCGCTCATCAGCACCGCCGCCGGGCGGCCGTTCCTGGTGACGGTGATCCGCTCGTGCTGCTGCTCGACGCGATCGACCATCTCCGAGAACTTGGCTTTGACCTCTGCGAGAGGGAGAACATCAGACATGACCAGAATCATAGTCATCAACAGACGGTGATCGCTGTCGCAACTGGTCCGGTCGATCCACACTCCTCATAGGTCCGCTACAGCATCGCCAGGAACTCGTCGACTGGCATTCCCGACTGGCGGATGATCGAGCGGAGCGTCCCGGCCGCGAGTTCCTTGTGCATCGGCACGATGACTGTCGCCTCACCATTGCGTAGCTTCCGGTGGCTTCCTCTCTGACTGACCTCAACGAAACCCGCGACGACGAGTGCCTTGATCACATCAGCACCGCTGACGACAGGGAGAGGCGGATTCAAGCAGAGAGTTGGAATGTGGTGACCGTCGGGTGAACCAGGTCGAAAGGTTCGCTCTCGTCCTCGAAATAGAGACTGAGCGCCTCTTTGAGGTTTGAAAGAGCATCGTCCATCGACTGACCCTGACTCGTCACATCAACTTCAAGACAGCGCGCGACGAAGAGCTCGCCTTCGTGTGTGATCGCGGCTGTGAGGTCCATGCTCCCAGCATACGGGGACCCATCCACGCCGACCACAGACTTTCGACCTGCCTTCCGGGACCTCAGGAATCCAGGCTGTACCGGTAGACACCTGTCCACATTTTCTGACTAGAAATCGGTTCTCGAACGCTGCCCGGAACTCCAGTCCGCTGGCAAACGTCAGCAGGTGAATCCGTTGCAGTTCACGGCCAAGTTGGATGATCACGCCTGGTTCGAGGAAATCCGACGCTTCGAGACCCGAAGATCAGGAAGCGAACGTCATGCTGGACGAACGATCTCAAGAACTCTCGGAAGTCTCGGTTCAGATCCACTTACCCACCCGTGATGTTCCCGACGAAGTTCTTCGACGGCGTCGACGCGCTCCTCGATGGGTCGCGTCAACCAGTAACGCCAAGGCTCATCGGGATCACCGATCACCTTCTTCGTCACGACCCGCTCGACCGATGTCATTCTCGAATCCTACCTTCGAGGTCCGCTCGCCGGCCGGGCTGCGATCAAGAATCGAAGCTGTACCTGTACACATTTGTATTCGGCCCGTCGTTAGAAATGCCCGGTGCCATGAGACTCCCATGTGACGATCAATCAGACGACCCCTGACAGTGAGCAGAGTACATGACTAACCGGTCATGTACTCTGCTGTCATGACGTCGACCACCCGAAACGTCGATGGGGTCGCAGTCCACTCGACCGGCTCGGGCCAGCCGATCGTGCTGCTGCATGCCAACGGCGGTGACCACCGCGACTTCGACGGAATCACTGATGAACTCGGCCGCCATGCAACTGTGCACGCCATCGACTGGCCTGGGCACGGAGCCAGCGACCCGATCTCCGATCCAAGCGCGTGTGGATTCGCAGAACTCCTTCCCGCGATCCTCGAGCAGCTCGGCGAGGGACCGTTCACCCTCATCGGGAACTCCGTCGGCGGGTTCGCCGCCCTGCGCACTGCCGCTCGACGACCCGATCTCGTTCGGGCCCTCGTGCTCGTCAATCCCGGAGGGTTCACTCCCCGATGGCCGACGACGTTCATGGCGTGTCGACTGTTCGGATCGGAAAGGATCGCACCAGTTGCGATGAGGATGCTCCCCCGCCTCTACCTCCGCCGACGGACACCTGAGGTTGGATCCATCAGGGTGGCTGCCGTCGTTGCGTCCGGCGACCCCGCCAGGGTTCGAACGTTCGGCCGGATCTGGCGGAGCTTCACGGATCGAGAACACGACTCCCGGACAGATGCGCGGGACGTCGATGTACCCATCCTGCTGATCTGGGGAACCCGTGACCCGATCCTGCCCTGGTTGGTTGATGGGCGCCGAGCGCGAAAGATGCTCCATAGATCGCGTGTGGTGAAACTCCCGTGTGGTCACCAAGCATTCGCTGAGTTGCCGACGCAATTCATCAATGCTTTGGACGAGTTTCTCGAGCTGACGATTGAGGGGGAACGATGAGTGAGTGCACGTTCATGGCGGAGTACCGATGACCAGCAAGTTGCAACGCCGAGGCCCCGGATCCCGAGCCGGCGGCAATCACCCAACACGCCTCGAGCTGCTCAATGCAGCCACCCATCTTGCAAGTGCCGAAGGACTCGATGCTCTCACAGTGTCTGCGATCACCGATGCAGCAGGCCACGCCAAGGGCACGTTTTATGTGCACTTCGACGACCGATCTCAGATGATCGCTGAACTCCATCGTCGATTCCACGACGATCTCTTCTCCTCCATCGAAGCCAGAACAGCCGCCATGGTTCCGGGTTCTGAACGAGCGCAGATTCGCATCGAGGCGTTCCTCGACGGATGTCGGTCGCAACCTCCAGTACGAGCGATGCTTCTTGAGGCCCGTTCCCTTCCAGAGATCGCCAGTCTCGTCGAACAGCGAAATGCTCAAGCTGCTCAAGCATTGAAAGCGGATCTCCAAGGCCGGGTTGCACACTGTTCGGAAACCGCACGACTCATCGTGGGTGCAACCATCGAAGTTGCGCTTCAGGAACTGACTGCCAACCGACGCCTACCCCGACTTCGAGCTGCGCTCTACTCATTCCTTCCAGCCGAAAAGACACCCGGAATGAAGAAATAGTTCCTCAGTCGAAACAGTTGTAACGGACATGGACCTGACTGCATACATCGGAGCGACCGTTTCACTCTTCGCCGGGCTATTGGGCTTGCTCTGGCCAAGACAGGTAAGTGCAGTGATTGGCCTCCGACTTCCGGGCAACTTGGGGGTGTCCGAGTTCCGAGCGACATACGGCGGGCTCTTCATAGGTGCTGGCGGTGCTGTGTTGATTCTTGGGTCAGGTGACGCTGCCCTCGTCCTCGGTGCGGCCTGGATCGGCGCTTTCGTTGCGCGCACCATTTCGATTGTCATCGACCGCTCGACCTCGAAAGAGAACCTCGCCGGGTGCGGGATCGAACTCCTCGTCGGAACGTTGCTCATCCTCGGTCGCTGATTCACACCAGAGTAAAAAGACCGCGGAGCTATCAGTCGCCAGGCGCTGAATGGCACCGATCAATCAAGAGTGAAGCGATACACGTTTGTATTCATTCTCTGATTAGAAATCGGAACTCGACGATGGAGAGTCCCCTGCGTCTGTGAGTTCGCGATTACCGAACGCGTAGCCGAACTCCGGTCCGGTGGCGGCGGGAAGGCGGTCGAGCGGCCTCGTTTCATCACCCGACCGGATGGTCAACCCAGCAGTCATCGTGCGCGAACGCAATGCCACTGGATCTCAGTGGCCATTGTCATCGAGATCCCGAAGTGCATCGACCCGTGTTAGATTGCATTTTGCAAGTTACCTGCTCCCTTCATCCCAAGGAGACCCCGACATGACCGAGCGCGTACTTCTCACCGGAATCGGCGGCTACATCGGACAGCATTGCGCTGCGGAGCTGCTCAATCGTGGCTTCGAAGTCGTCGGTACCTTCCGATCGCTCTCGAAGGCGGACGCGACGAGAACCGCCCTCAGTGCGGTCGCTCCGGTCGAACTGCTGTCCTTCGCCGAAGCTGATCTACTGGCCGACGAGGGCTGGGACGATGCGATGCAGGGATGCACATACGTGATGCACGTGGCGTCCCCTTTCGTTCTCGCGGAGCCGAAGGATGAGAGCGAGCTGATCGGTCCGGCCGTCGAAGGAACGCGTCGCGTGATCGGGGCCGCGAAGAGGGCAGGTGTGCGTCGAGTGGTACTCACATCATCGACGGTGGCCATGGTCACCGGAAAGCCCAATGGCCGGTACGGGCCAGATGCCTGGTCCGACCCAAATGCAAAAATTGGCGCATATGCCCGAAGCAAGACGCTCGCCGAGAGAGCGGCCTGGGACGCAGTGACGGGCAGCGAGATTGAACTCGCAGTCGTCAACCCCGGGGTGGTGTTCGGACCTCCGCTCGGCGCCGACGTTGACGGGCAGAGCATCGCACTGATGCGGGACATGATCGGCGGCAAGATGCCCATGATCCCCGATGTGGCGATGGGAATGGTCGACGTGCGAGACGTTGCCAGATTGCATGTCGCCGCAATGACGACCTCTGATGCAGCCGGACAACGCTTCATCGCGGCCACGGCTCAGCCGATCAGCATGTCGCAGTTCGCCCAGATCCTGCGAGACGCTGGGTATTCGAAAGTTCCGTCTCGCAAGGCGCCGAACATCGCAATCAGGATCATGAGCCTTTTCGACCGGGAGGCCAGGGGAATGCTTCCCAGCCTCGGAAAGCGGGCGGCGTTCGACAACCGGTCAACGTTCGACATACTTGACTGGCAGCCGACACCGATGGAGACGTCAATCAAGGAAATGGCTGCTTCGATCTCGAGGTAGGTGGTGCAATGGTCAACGAAACCGAGACTCACACAATCGACTGGCGCTCGGTGTGCTCGATCACGTCCGGACTCGATGTCCTCGGCGACAAGTGGTCGCTGTTAATCGTCCGTGACCTCATCGCTCATGGAACACGGACCTATTCGGAGTTCCGTGAGTCCCCCGAGCACGTGGCGACGAACATCCTCGCCGACAGACTCCGACTCCTGGCCTCGCTCGGGATCATCGAACGCTCCGATCCGCACGGTGCAGCTCGCAACAACGCCTACCGCCTCACGCCGAGCGGTGAAGCTCTCAAGCCGGTGCTCGAGGAACTCGGCCGGTGGTCGCAGGCGCACCTCAAGCAGTTCCACTCGGACATGGTCAACAGCGTCTGACTGCGCTGCCGGGACACTTGAGCCTTGTCCGATGGGTCACAACTTCTCATCGTCTGAACCCTTGAGTTGCAGTTCGCAAGTCACTTTGTTAAATTGCATTTTGCAACTTAAAAAGCCCCGCGCTGAGAGGATTTCCCATGACGGACTCCACGACCCCGGTCTACGGACTGGTACAGATCAACATCACCGACCAGGAGCAGTTCATGGAGCGCTACGCGCAGCAGGTGTTCCCGATCCTCGATGCCTGGGGGATCGAGATGATCGCCGGTTCACCGACGCCGATCACCAAGGAAGGCCCCTTCAACGGGAACTGGGCCGCCGTGCTTCGGTTCCCGAGCATCGAGGTCGCCGAGGCCTGGTACGTCTCGGAGGACTACGCCCCGTACCGAGACCTGCGTGTCAACGAACTGACCGACTCGGGGAGTCTGGTGTTCGTCGAAGGTCGCTGAAACTCCAGCCACGTGAGTTGATGGTCTCAGTCACAGAGTCGTCTGTGCTCACGTTTCGAGGCTGAATCGATACACGTTTGTGTCGCGGGCCATGAAGCCGATGCGTTGGTAGAGACGGTTGGCCGCCTCACGGCTCGGGCGGGAGGTGAGATCAACGGTCTTCGCACCAAGTGCACGAGCACGGTCCAGCGCATCCCGGTTCAGTGCTTCGCCCACGCCACGCCCTCGTGCTTCGCCGTCGACCACCACATCCTCGATCCAGGCCCGCACGCCGGTCGGAATTCGGAACCACGCAAGCGTGAGACTGCCGAGGATCGCTCCGCTGTCGGCATCAACGGCCAGCAGCAGAATGCTCGCCGGCGAGTCAACGATGGCGGCCAGTTCCGCTCGGGTAGGCGGTGGGTTCGAGGAGGACAATTGCGGGGTGAGCAGCTCGAAGGCCTCCACCAGCGCATCGGTCACTTCAGTTGCTTCGATGATCTCGACTCCGGCCATCACCCCAGCGTAGGCAACGGATCGCCACGGGGCCGGAGCCCACCGCTGCGCACCCACAACGGCAACCGAACCTGCTCCGAATTCGACCGGAACCCAGAGCCGGTGCACCGGTAGCCTGCCCGTATGGTTGCTCCGTCCGGCGAATCACTCCCCCACCTGCGTTGGTCTGACACCCCCGAGTTGTCACAACCGGTGCTGCTCGTGGCCTTCGGTGGTTGGAACGATGCCGGTGACGCCGCCAGCACGGCGATTGATTACTTGATCGATGAATGGGACACGAACGAGTTCGTTGACATCGATCCGGAGGAGTTCTTCGACTTCACCACCACCCGACCTGAGGTGCGGATCGACCTCGGCGGGACCCGTCAGATCGAATGGCCGTCCAACGCGTTCCATTCCGGTCAGGTTCCCAACACCGACATCGACGTTGTGCTCATGTCCGGCATCGAGCCGCAGCTCAAATGGCGCACGTTCTGTGAACACGTCATCGGCGTGGCCAAAGCTGTCGATGCTCGACTCGTTGTCACTCTCGGTGCTCTGCTCGCCGAAGTTCCGCACTCCCGCCCGGTGTCAGTGTTCGGCACCGCCTACGACGAAGCAACCGTCGACGCCCTCGATGTATTGCCCTCTCGCTACGAAGGACCAACCGGTATCACCGGCGTGCTGCACGGGGCGTGTCGAGAGGCCGGCATCCGTTCAGCCGCATTGTGGGCCGCGGTTCCCACCTATGTCCCGAACGCCACGTCACCCAAGGCAGCACTCGCGCTCATCCAGCGCACGGCGAAACTCATCGGCACCGAGATCGACGCCACCGAGCTGAAGTTCGCCACCGACTCCTACGAACATCAGGTATCGCAACTTGTGGCCGAGGACGACGAGACCACCGACTACGTGGCGCAACTCGAGAAGCGTTTCGACGAGGAACCCGATTCGTTCACCGATGGCGCGAGCCTCGTGGACGAAGTGGAACGGTTCCTACGTGACCAGGACTGACAAACGCTCAGTTCTCGTCGGTGAGATCCACCACGAGATGATCGCCCTGCCACACCGGTGTGCGCGGATGATCGAAATGCACATCAACCGCAGCACCGCTGAACGCGTGCCGGGCAAGAGGACCCCACAGATCAGCACCCACCGCCATCTGCGGAAGATCATCGAGTGAGAACCAACCGACGTCGGAGGTCTCGAGCGGATGAGCCAGCAATGAGCCACCCGTGGCCCGGCAATGGAACACCAGCGAATACAGCGGCACGCTGGTGAAGCGACGCTGCAGACCGTCGTACACGGCGAGCAGTTGCAGCACCTCGCAGTCGATGCCGGTCTCCTCACTCACTTCCTTGACTGCAACCTCGGCCGGCGAATAGCCGATGTCGGCCCAACCGGTCGGGTACAGCCAGACGCCGGAATCGGATCGCTGCACCAGCAGGATCTCATCGGCCTCGTTCTGCACGATGGCGCCGACCGCCACCTTCGGGGTCTGATAACCAGGCACACCAACGCCGACCGACTTCATCCACTCATGCACCAGATCGTCGGGTTCGTAGGTGCTCCCGGCAGCGACACGCATATCGGCGGCGACAGCGAGTACCTCTTCGAAACGCTCCTGCTCGTACAGGCTCTGGGTGAAGCCGAGTCCTGTGCGGGCGATCCCCGCAAGAGCTTCACTCCAGCGGATCAGATCCTGTGGGGTCACGGAGTCACTCATGATCGAAACGCTAGCGGCGAACCGCGTCAGCCGATGTCGGAACCGTCGATCGCGAACAACAGCGCCCGCTTGATCTCCTCGAGATACCCCTGGTCGAGGATCTTCGAACCGGTGGCGTCGCGCACGTAGAACGAGTCGACCGCAGCCGGGCCGAGCGTCTGAATCTTGGCAGATGTGATGTCGAGATCGAGATCGTTGAACGCACGGGTGATGCGCCACAGCACACCCATCGAATCGGGAGCGCGGACCTCGATCACCGTGGCCTCATGCGAGAGCTGATTGTCGATGATGACCTCAGGATGCTTGACCAGACCAGGAAGTCGACGGGGTTGGTAGTACGTACGTCGACGTTCGGCCAGACGAGCCTCGAGGGCGAGGCGCCCATCAAGCCCCTTCTCGAGCTCTCGCACGACACGATCCCATTGGATCTCGTTATCGAACATGCTCTGCACCCGGAACTGTTCGAGAGCCATTCCGTTGCCATCGGAATAGGCAGCAGCCTCCATGACAGCCAGGCCGTTGAGCGAGAGCACGCCAGCCACACGGGCGAAAAGACCGGTCCTATCAGGCGAAACGACGATGAGTTGATCGTCGACCCCTTCGAGGATGCGACGACCCTGAGCGAGAAGTTCGCGTTGATACGGCGTGGGAAATCCTGAGTCGGTGGCATCGGCAACAGATCCACCGGCGAGCACATGTGAGACCCGATCCACGAGCACACCCACGAGCTCCTGCTTCCATGAGCCCCAAGCGGCGGGGCCGGTGGCCAGCGAATCGGCTTCGGTGAGGGCGTCGAGCAGACGGAGACAACGCAGATCGCCAGCCGCTTCGGCGACATGGGCGATGGTGCCATCGTCGGAGAGGTCGCGCCGGGTGGCGACATCGGGGAGCAGCAGGTGATGGCGCACCATCTGCTGCAGCATCGCCGTGTCCTCGGCATCGAAACCCATACGCGGACCGATCTCGGCAACGAGGTCGACACCCACTTCGGTGTGATCACCGGGGCGGCCCTTGCCGATGTCGTGCAGCAACGTGCCGACCACCAGCAGATCAGCGCGATCGACGCGGTCGACGAGCGCCGCAGCGTTGGCGGCGGCCTCGCAGAGATGTCGATCGATGGTGAAGCGGTGATACGCGTTGCGCTGCGGCCGGCAACGGATCACTGACCATTCCGGCAGGATCGGTTCCCACAGGCCCTTCTGATCGAGCGTCTCGACCACACTGACGGCAGGCCGACCGGCGAGGAAGAGCTCAACGAACAAGCGTCGAGCTTCATCGGGCCAGGGCCGCGGGATGGGAGCAGCATCGGTGAGCCGACCGAGTGTGGCGCGATCAATGCGGGCATCAGCTTCGGCCGCGGCAACAGCAACCCGCAGCACGAGGTACGGATCAGAGGATGGGTCGGCGCCGGGTGCGAGCGTCACCGCGCCATCCTGCAGCAGTACGCCAGGGGCCAATTCCTTATCCCGGGAGAGTCGTCGGCGAAGCGAGCTGCCCTCGAGCGAGAGTCCGACCCGAGCCCAGAGTTCGTCACTCACCCATGCAATGGTGCGAGCTGCGGCCGAAAGTTCATGCATGAGCGCATCGGCGTCGGAGAATCCGAGTGCCTCGGCCACGGCATCTTGTTCCTCGAGCAGGAGGATGTCGCTATGACGACCGGTGCGGCGATGCAGTTCGACCCGAGCGGAGAGCACAAGTTCGTACGCGTCTCGAATCGCGTCGTCATCGCCGGGAAGCAGCGGTATGCCCGCGAGTTCGGCCCAGCGGATGCCATGCACATCACGCATTCCCCCGCGGCCGTCCTTGAGATCGGGTTCGAGCAGGAACGCCACTTCGCCCGCCTGCTCGTGACGTTGGCTGATGCGTTCGTCGAGCTCGGCCAGCCAACGCTTCGACCGCTTCTGCCAAGCGGCCGAACCCTTCTCGCGGAGCTGGTCGGCTAGTGATTCATCACCAGCGAGGAAGCGCACGGAGAGCACCGCCGTGGCGGTATCGAGATCATCGGAGGCCAGCGCAATGGTCTCCTTGACAGTTCGAACCGCGTGTCCGAGCTTGATGCCCTCATCCCAGATCGGATACCAGAGTCGATCGGCCAAGGCGGAAACGTCAACGCCCGCATCATGGATCAGGTAGAGATCGATATCGCTGCCCGGGGCGAGTTCGGCGCGGCCATAGCCGCCGACGGCCACGAGGGCAACTCCCCTGACCGGGGCGTCCGCAGCATTCCAAAGACTGATGATCCAGTCATCAACCAGTGCCGCCAGTGCCCGGCAGAACACGAAACCGCGCACGGACACGTTGTCGAGCAGTGCACGTCTGTCGAGCTTCGGGATCATCACGGGTGCCGTTCCTTGGGGACGGCGTAAGGCTAGACCGCGTCGGGACCCGATTCGCCGGTCCGGATGCGCATCACCTTGTCGACGGTGGAGATCCAGACCTTGCCATCACCGATCTTGCCGGTGCGGGCTGCCACCATGATGATCTCGGCGACCTGATCGGCGAGTTCGTCGGGGACCACTGTCTCGACACGGACCTTCGGCAGGAGATCCACGACGTATTCAGCGCCGCGGTAGATCTCGGTCTTGCCACCCTGCCGACCGAAGCCCTTGACCTCGTCGATGGTCATGCCGGTGAGACCCGCCGCCTTGAGCGCGTCCTTCACATCGTCGACCTTGTGGGGCTTGATGATTGCTGTCACGAGCTTCATATCCGCACGGTATCCCTTCGTCCCTGCCGATGGATCGCCCATCGGCTGTGTTCGATTGTTGTCAGATGGTCAGTTGAGGCGGTCCATCGAACCGGTGCTCCCGAAGCTGTAGGCGGTCTCCGCATGCTGGCTGAAGTCGAGGCCCTCGGCTTCGTCCTCCTCACTCACCCGCATTCCGATGGTCTTGTCGATCACCTTGGCGATGATGAACGACGCAACGAAGCTGAAAGCGAACGTCACGGCACAGGCAACGAACTGGAACCACAGCAACGAGAAACCACCGCCGAGGAACACACCCTCATTGGTGACCAGCTTGTTGACCTTGGAGTCGGCGAAGAAGCCGAGAAGAAGACCACCGACGATGCCGCCGACGAGATGCACTCCGACGACATCGAGACTGTCGTCATAGCCGAAGCGGAACTTGAGACGGATGGCGAGAACGCAGAGCACCCCGGCAGCGAATCCGATGAGGATCGGGGACATGCCACCCACGAAGCCGGCGCACGGAGTGATGGCTACGAGTCCGGCAACTGCTCCTGACGCCGCACCGAGCGTGGTGGGCTTGCCCTCTTTGATCTGCTCAACGAGCAGCCAGCCGAGCATGCCGGCCGATGCAGCGAGGAAGGTGTTCATGAGAGCCTGTGCCGCAACACCGTTGGCGCCCAGAGCCGAGCCGGCGTTGAAGCCGAACCAGCCGAACCACAGGATGCCGGTGCCCAGCAGGGTGAACGGCAGCGAATGAGGGTGCATGCCTTCTCGTGGCCAGCCGTGGCGCTTGCCGAGCACCAGGACCACAGCGAGCGCAGCGGCGCCGGCGTTGATATGAACCACCGCGCCCCCTGCAAAATCCAGAGCGCCGAGCTTGGCCAGCCAACCGCCCGCGAACACCCAATGGGCCACGGGGGCATAGACGATCACGAGCCAGACGGCGATGAACACCGCGTAAGCCTTGAACTTGAAGCGATCAGCGGTGGCGCCGGTGATGAGGGCCGGAGTGATCACGGCGAAGGTCATCTGGTAGGCGCAGAAGAGCACGAACGGGATGGTGAGCGCGAACGCATCAGGCCCCGCATCGCTGGTGATGTTGCGCATCCAGGCGAAGTCGAGATTGCCGATGATGCCACCGTCGCCGAAGTTACCGAAGGCCAGCGAGAAGGCGATAGCCACCCACAGAATGGCCATGAGCCCCATGGCGAAGAAGTTCTGCATGAGCATGCCCAGCATGTTCTTGGCCCGCACCATGCCGCCGTAGAAGAAGGCCAGTCCGGGCGTCATGAAAAGCACGAGCCCAGTGGCGATGAGCATCCAGGCGGTATCGCCCGTATCGATCATGTGATGTCCCCCATAAGTCGTTCCGGTTGGTCGGAATGCGGAGACATTAGTCAGAATCTGACAGAAGGCTGACGTTGAATGACCGGTAAAGCTGACATTTTTCTGACGTTATTCTGACGTCATTGCATCACGCGTGAGCGACTCGGGCGGGGCGACCCTGACCATTCCGGTTCACTGCGCCATACGACGACGGGCGAGGTGCACATGGGCCTTGGCCGCACCCCACACGATGCCGGCCTCATGCAGCGCCGGGTCGACATCGGCGAACGAAGCGGGACAGAGATCGAAGACGTCGTCGGGGAACTGCTTCTGCTGGAAATCATCACGGCTCACCGGGGGAACACCAGCCGCAAGCAGCACCCCAGTGGGGAACTGCGTGGCCGACCGCAGCACGGCGAGCGGCCCGGTGCGCTGGTCATCGATGTCGAGGGCGAGCAGCGCGCGCATCTGCGGACCGATCAGGGCCACGGCATCGGCACCAGCGGCCACCGCGGCTTCCCGCACCTCCTCCGGAGGTCGACGCAGCAGTTGGCGAACGTGGACCTGTTCGACACTGCGCTGCACCCATGGCCCGAGCGCGGCTTCGACACCACCGGCCAAAACCAGTGCGTAGTCGGCGAGCCGACGAAGATCGTCGTCCGAGGGTCCGGTTGAAGTCGCTCCGGACGATGAATCCCCGGACTGATCATCTGCGGCTCGAACTCCCATATGCGCAATGGTGACGCATCTGCGACATCATTCGCGCATCGAACGTTCTACGCCGGACCCCAAAACCTGATGCGCATCCGGGCACTCTCCGTGTTCGAGCATGTCGTGTACCACTGCTGGGTAGTGGATCCGACTGATCCCGAGCGACCGAAGCTTGAAGTTGACGCACTGCTGCGCGAGGGCGACGCCGACAACGGACCGCTACTGCTGTCGGTGGCGGACTACATCACGATGGTCGGTGGTCTCGACAACGCTCGGGTCTGTCTGGATCGCTTCCGATCCGATGGTCGGATCGTGGATCATCTCGGTGTTGCGCATCTGTCATTCCCGCTGTGGACCCCGGTGGTCGAGGATCCCGAACCGACCTGAACGACGAATGAGCTCGAATTCCCGACTGGAATCGCCGGGCCAGAGCGATCAGTCGGCGGGTACCTGATCGAGATCAAGTGCCTGATTGAGATTGCCGGAGCGAAGTCCTTCAAGGTCGAGCGTGACGTAGCG
>Ga0164295_10000746_pt1 | contig 27187 bp, 23 predicted proteins | sample GEODES006metaG_FD_111798 | JGI IMG/M metagenome (GOLD analysis project Ga0164295, IMG submission 111798) | Oligotrophic lake water microbial communities from Sparkling Lake, Wisconsin, USA - GEODES006 metaG | ecosystem: Environmental > Aquatic > Freshwater > Lake | place: USA: Sparkling Lake... | reverse complement strand
TCGGTTCGTCACATCCTGGGGCTGGAGAAGGTCCCAAGGGTTCGGCTGTTCGCCGATTAAAGTGGCACGTGAACTGGGTTCAGAACGTCGCAAGACAGTTCGGTCCCTATCTGTGATGGGCGCTAGTAAATTGAGAGGACATGACCTTAGTACGAGAGGACCGGGTCGTATGTACCGCTGGTGTATCTGTTGTGCCGCCAGGTGCAATGCAGAGTAGCTACGTACAGCAAGGATAAACGCTGAAAGCATCTAAGCGTGAAACCTTCCTCAAGATGAGTTTACTTTTAAGGGCCGTGGTAGACTACCACGTTGATAGGCTATAGGTATAAGGGTGGTAACATCGAAGCCGAGTAGTACTAATTACCCGTAAGCTTTATTTTTTATTTTTCTGCACAAGCAGTTCTATAAAAACTGATTTACTCAAAATTCAACTTTCCCAATATGTACATTATTACAATGTTTAGAAGCAACCGCTAGCAGTTTATTTATTGCCCAGCTCTTGTTGCTCACTTTGCATTAACCGTCTTATGGTGGTTTTGCCAAGGGTGTTCACCTCTTCCCATACCGAACAGAGAAGTTAAGCCCCTTATGGCCGATGGTACTGGTATTCCAACCGGGAGAGTAGGTAGCTGCCATATTCATTTAAACCCAATCAATTTATTGATTGGGTTTTTTTATTTCTAAAAATTTTGAACTTTGAATCCAAATTCTTTTGTCAAATTTTTTAGTTTTTTTTCTTATATAAAATCCAACGAATAATTTAATATGATTTAATCTATTGATTGAATATCTTTTTAAATTCATTTTTAATTTAGTCTTTTTACATAGCAATCCATTATTATGAAACCCAACCAAATTAATTATTCCTTACTCGTTCTTATTTTAGTAATTCTATTTTCCTGCCAAAAATCTATTGACCCTATAGTTGATACTCCTACTAATCCAACTAACCCTACTACCACCACAATAACTACAAAGTACCCTCTGGTATTGAGCCCTAATAATTTATTGGTTTCAATACAGGTGCCTAACGCTACATTTAGTTTTGCTAATGGTAGTTATTATGGGATATTTTCTAGTGTTGATTCTGTTAAGATTTTTTCCGATATTATTTATCAACGTTTTAAAGACAATTTTGATTTTATTTTTATCATTACCAATAATGCTACCCATCCATCCAATCAGCCTTATGGAGTAAACTTTGGCGTTTCAAATAGTGTGAAGGGTACAGGAGTTGAAATATATAAGAATGGATGGGGATCCACTTCTGCCAAATTAAAATCATTTATGTTTCTACCTTTCAAAGATGCCATTAGCTACGGACCTACCCTGCATGAAATCTGTCATAATTGGGCAAATTATATACCAAAAGGTATCTTTAAAACCATTGATGGTAATCAAGCAAGTTTACCCGAAATGGATGCTTTAGATGGTCACTGGGGAGTGGCAAGTACTAACGGACAGTTAGGCGGTTTTGATTTAGCTACTCTGCAAACTTTAACCGATGCCCCTAATCACTACCATGCTCAAAGTGGTACCAATTCATCTTTTGGTTTGTTTGCTAATGGAGGTAACTCTCTTGCCTACTCACCGATAGAATTATATATGATGGGCTTGGCAGCTAAATCTGAAGTACCTGATATCACAGTTTTTTCTGGGCTTACCGTAGATGGAAATGACTTTTTTAATAAGGGTAATTTCTTCGCAACTTCTAAAAAAACACTTAGTCTAGATCAAATTATTACCCAAAGTGGAATCGGTGAACGAATACCTGATTATCAATCATCTCAAAAAGAGTTTAGAGCCATCGTAGCAGTAGTTTCTCCTACCGCACTCACTACAACAGAGTGGACTAGTTATGAAAAATCAATCACAGATTTTTTTAAAAAATCCAATGACGAAACTTCATTATTTAATTTTTACGAAGCTACTAAAGGAAGGGGTTGGATTAAGGCCGATCAATTGAATTTAGAATCTAAATAATTGTGCAAAGAAATTTTCCATCAGGTAGAGTTATAAATTCTGGATATTTTTTAGAAATTATAGGTAATGGCTTTTGTTTAAATTAGAATGATTTTTTTTGAGGAGCTTTTTTTTCTTTTTCTTGTAAAAGGTTTTAAATTATCCCTTCGTCTGAAAAGCTGAAATACCCTTCCTCACTTACTATTAGGTGATCTATTACAGCTATGTCATGGTATTTTGCAGCTTCTTTTATTTTTTGAGTTACTTGCTCATCTGCTCTGCTAGGTTTTAAATTTCCTGAAGGATGATTGTGAAAAAGTACAATCGATGTAGCACTTTCTTCTAGTGCTTTTTTTAAAATTATTCTGTTATCGACTACCGTTCCTGTAATACCTCCCACGCTTATTATTTCAAAGTGATTCACTTTATTGGATTGATTTAAATAGATTACACCAAATACTTCGTGGAGAAAATCTTTAATATTCGTTCTTATAAATTCAGCAATATCTTGACTTTTTCTGAAGACTTTTTTTTCTAAAAACGGATTACTATTCCTTCTTCTGCCTAATTCAATTGCGGCTAAAATTGTAATGGCTTTTGCTAATCCAATACCTTTAATTTGTTGATATTTTTGTAAAGAAAATTTCCCCAATTCATTCAAATTATTATTGCCCATTAGTAGTACTTCCTTGGCAATATCTACGGCAGATTTTTCTTTATATCCATTATTGATTAGAATGGCTATTAATTCTGAATCACTCAGGCAAACAGCACCTTTGAGTAATAATTTTTCTCTAGGTCGGTCATCGATTGCCCAGTTTTTTATAGAGGTGGAAGGTTTGTTGATATTTTTCATCTTTTAATATTTAACATCCTTAATTAAATGATAATTTTGCATTATCTTTTTCAATCATCCACCAATATAAATAATATGTCATATAATGCAAAGCTTTTTTCGGGCACAGGATCTCAATATCTTTCTGAGGCGATAGCCAAACAATTTGGTGAGCCTTTAGGAAAGGTAAATATCCAGCGTTTTAGTGATGGGGAGATTGGGGTAGAATTTCAAGAGAGTATTAGGGGGCAGTTTGTTTTTTTAATTCAAAGCACTTTTGCTCCAACCGATAATTTGATGGAATTGTTGTTAATGATTGACGCAGCTAAAAGGGCATCAGCTTATAAAGTGATTGCTGTAATGCCTTATTATGGGTATGCGAGGCAAGATAGAAAAGATAGGCCAAGGGTAGCTATTGGTTCAAAATTGGTGGCTAATATGCTTACTGCTGCTGGTGCAGACAGGGTGGTTACGATGGATTTACATGCTCCTCAAATTCAGGGTTATTTTGACATTCCAGTTGATCACTTGGATTCATCGGCGATATTTATTCCTTACATTGAAAGTCTGAAGCTAGAAAACTTGACTTTTGCTGCTCCTGATGTTGGAAGTGCTAACAGAATCCGTGAAGTAGCCTCTTATTTTGAAAGTGAAATGGTGATTTGTGACAAGCACAGAAAGCGCGCGAATGAAATTGCCAGTATGGTCGTGATAGGTGATGTGGCCGATCGGGACATTGTTTTGATTGATGACATTTGCGATACAGGAGGTACACTCGCAAAAAGTGCGGGCCTTTTGAAGGAAAAAGGGGCTAGGAGTGTAAGAGCTTTTTGTACTCATCCTGTTTTAAGTGGAAAAGCCTATGAGAACATCGAAAACAGCGTTTTAGAAGAGTTGGTAGTTTGCGATACTATTCCTGTAAAACAAGTTGGAAGTAAAATTAAGGTTGTTTCTACAGCGGAACTCTTTGCTATAGCAATAAGGAATGCATTGGAAAATAAGAGCATTAATGGGTTATTTTTAAGAAGTCGTATGGCTAATAAAAATATCTGATTTATCCACCTTCGACAATCATTTAATTTATCTAATATACTTTCAAATTCAGCTTTTTTTACTTACCTTCGCGCCTCATAAAAAATTAGATTAAATGAAAACAATTACAATCGAAGGACAAATCAGGACCGAATTTGGCAAAAAAGCCACCCGCCAACTTCGCCTTGAGGAAAAAGTGCCAGCTGTAATTTACGGAGGTGCTAAGGAGATCAATTTTGCCGCTCCTGCTACTGCTTTTAAAAACATAGTTTATACGCCGCAATTTATGGTTGTATTAGCTAAAATTGACGGAAAGGACTACAGATGCGTACTAAAAGATCTTCAGTTTGACAAAGTTAGTGATGAGCTGATTCATGTTGACTTTCTAGAATTGGTAGAAGACAAAAAAGTAATCGTTACGCTACCACTTAAGTTTACTGGAGCTCCAAAAGGAGTTAAAGCGGGTGGTAAATTGGTTATTAAAATAAAAAGTTTAAAAGTCAAATTGTTACCAAAATATTTGCGTGAAAACATCGAATTAGATATTACTAATTTAGAGTTAAATGAAAATATCCGTGTTCAGGATGTGAAAGCAGACAATATGGAAATTATGAACTCACCTCGTATTCCAATTGCTTCGATTACTATGACTCGTCAGTTGAAACAGGAAGAAGCTGCTGCACCTAAAGCTGCTGCTGCTAAGGCCGCTCCAGCTGCCGCTGCCGCTAAAAAATAAACAAAAAGTTATTTTATATTTAAAGAGCCCCGAATTTTCGGGGCTTTTTAAATTAATCTTAACTTCAAACGTTAACTCTAAAGTTTAATTACCTTTGTTCACTAAATTAAAAATATGGGAATGGATAGAAATACAGTGATTGGATTTGTGTTAATAGGAATACTTTTAATGGGGATGTTTTATTTTAATAGTCAAGAAAATCAGGCTTATCAGGTTCAGCAAAAAAGAATTTCTGATTCTATTGCGAAACTGAGACCAAAAGTTGACCCCGTTGCAGTAATGAAGGATTCCTTAACCGCAGATAAAATGCGTAAACTACAATCAGCGGGTGGCTTTCAAGGGGCATTGAATCAGCCTGAACAATTGACTGTTTTAGAAAACGATGTGATGAAGGTAACCTTCAGTAATAAGGGAGCTCAGCCAAGAATAGTGGAGTTAAAAAAGTATAAAACCTTCGAAGGCAAGCCTGTAATATTACAAAATAGTTCATTTAATAAAATTTCCTACTCGATTAATTCTGGAAATCAACAAGTGGCAGCCACTAGTGATTTATTGTTTGCCTCAGCTCCCTTAATAAACAACGCGGATAAAAGCCAAACATTGAGCTTTTCGCTAAAAGATTCTTCTGGAAACCAAGAGGTGAAGCACGTGTTCACAATGCATCCAAATGAATATATGATTGATTTTTCAATTCAACTTGAAGGAGCTGATCAATTGGTAACACAGCAATCCATTAATTTATTATGGCAAACTCAAACCGAGAGGATTGAAAAAGATTTGAAATATGAAAAAGAACAAACCCAAATCGCAGAGTTGAGTGAAGGAAATTTTGATTTTGAAATGTTAGGTTCTGGGAGTAGCAAAAAATTTGAAAAAGGGGTTAACTGGATTGCAGTTAAACAACAATTTTTTATTAGTACTTTGTTGAATAAAAATAAATTCTCTTCTGCTGAAGTTAAATGGATGGTACCTTCTGATACTGGATTATATATTGTTGCACAAACTGCTGCTAATTTCAGGATGAATGTACCTTCTGGAAGGGTAGCTCAAATTCCATTGCAACTTTATTATGGACCGAGTGATTACAATATTTTAAAGGTTTATGGAAATCAACTGGAGAATATTGTGCCTTATGGAAGTGGGGTGTTTGCATTTGTAAAATACATCAATAGGCATTTCCTTTTACCAGTATTTGAGTTAATCAGAAAAAATGTGGCTAGTATGGGTATTGTCATTTTATTGTTGACACTTTTTATCCGTTTACTCACTTCGCCCATCATTTATAAAAGTTATGTAAGTGGTGCTAAAATGAAGGCCCTCAAACCAGAAATAGATAAACTAAAGGACAAGCATGGGGAGGATAAGCAAGCCTTTAGTATGGATCAGATGAAGTTGTGGAAATCAGCAGGAGTAAGCCCTTTGGGCGGATGCTTGCCTGCGTTGTTACAAATCCCCATCTTCATGTCTTTGTATTATTTCTTCCAAGGTAATATTTCGTTGAGAGGAGAAAATTTTCTATGGGCAAAGGATTTGGCTGCATATGATTCTATTTATGACATGCCATTTAGTATTCCATTTTATGGAGATCATATTAGTTTGTTTACAATAACGGCTACCCTTACCAGTTTGCTTATTTCAATTTATAGTATGAGCAGTATGCAGGATAATTCTAATCCTGTAATGAAATATATGCCCTATATTTTTCCTGTAATGTTGTTGGGGGTATTTAATAATCTTCCTTCAGCACTAACCTGGTATTATACCATTTCAAATACCATTACTCTTGTGCTTCAAATTATTATTCAGAAATACATTATTGATCATGACAAGATTTTGGCACAAATAGAAATTAACAGAAAAAAACCTGTCAAGCAAAGTAAACTTCAAGAAAAGATTCAGGCTATGCAGGAGGCCAACCAAAAGGTCATAGATTTAAAAAATAAAACTAAAAAATAGTCATTTTAGACAAATTAAAACAGCCCGCTTTCGCAGTTCAGCGGAGCGGGCTGTTTTAATTTTCATTTTGTGAGGAGAAAGATTTTGTTATCTTTATTAAAATAGGTTGAAAATGAAAACTATCACCATCTTTTCTTTTTTCTTTTTTATGTTTTTTAGTTTAATTTGCTTTGCCCAAAAAACAATCTCAGAGGGCACCATTATTTACGAAATATCTCTCCAGTCCCGCAATAAAGAAATCAAACTCGATGAGGGGTTCGCTGGTGCCACCTCTACTCGATATTTAAAAGGAGGTCTTAGCAGGACCGATATGAAAACTACCCTTGGAACCGAAACGACTATTTATAATTCTAAAACAGGAAACGCCGCCATATTAAAAGAGTATAGTGGTCAAAAGTTAATGATTCTTTTAACAAAGGGAAATTGGGAAGAAAAAAATAAAAATTTTGAAGGATTGGTATTTGAAAATTCTAGTGAAACAAAAGTAATTGGAGGGTATCATTGTAAAAAGGCAATTGCTAAATTGAAAGATGGATCCTTTTTGTCGGTTTATTATACGCCTGATTTGGTAGCTATCAATAAAGAATACGACAGAGCGTTTTCAAATTTACCAGGATTTCCTTTGGAATATGAATTAGAGACTACAAGATTATTTTTCAAGTATAAATTATCTTCGATTGATTTTAATACAGTGTCTGCCTTAAAATTCGAGTATCCTCAAACTGGGTATAGGGTAATGACTTACGAAGAAACTAAAAAAGGGAATGGAGGACAATAAAAATGATTGGTAATTTTTATTGGGCTTTATTTAAAAGATAGCTGAAATTAAAAATCCCCTTAAGATGAAACTAAGGGGATTTTTTAAATAAAAAATTTAATTATTTTCTAATGATAATTTTAATACCAGTATACCCCGGTTTGCTTTCAGTCACCGTTAATTTATTTTTATAAGGTACAATGTAAATGGTGTTTCCCTTTTGGTAGGTAGAAATCGAATTATTAATGATGGCACTTCCTGAATTAGCAGGATAACTTAACAAACTTCCTTTGTAGACTAGACCTGTTTTAAGATTAAATCCAACAGCGTTTCTTAAATTAGAAGAGATATTTAAATTTAGGGAAATCTTATTATTCGTTTTTTTACCAAATACCCTATCGGCAAATGCTCGGGAACCTACACTAAAAAGTAGGATTAAAACAAGTAGTTGTTTGGTGATAGATTTCATTTAGGTGAATTTAACTGTTACAAATATAATTTATTTTTTGTTTTCTGGTAACTAATTTCTTGTTTATTTGACTTTTTTTTGGGTGGAAGGTTTAAAATAACATTAAATTGTTGAAAGATTGTTTAAAATGGTGTATTTTACAGCAACCCTTTAGCCCATGAGTAATTACCCATATCGACAAGACCGGGAAGATTTAAAAGAATTATTGCTCCAGTACCATAATCTTAAAACTGGCATGAGTCATAGCTTTATCGACGAAGATGCTTTCGAGAAAATTATTGACTATTTTGATGAAAAAGACCAGTTGCAGCAGTCTTTAGAGGCTGCAGAGTTTGCCGTAGAGCAGTATCCTTATTCCAGCTCATTATTATTAAAAAAATGCGATTTGCTGATTGCAAGCAAAAAATACAAGAAAGCAATTCATTTTTTGGATCAAGCGGAATTATTGGATAACCGGGATATCAACTTATATATTTTAAGAACGGATGCTTTACTTGCTTTAGACCAGCATGGTAAAGCGGCTGCGGTGTTGGAGACAGCATTGGATTACTTTGAGGGGGAAGAGAAGATAGAACTTCTTTTTGAACTAGCAGATGTGCATGATGATTACGAAAATTTTGACAAGGTTTTTGATTGTATGAAAATGATCCTGGAACAAGATCCCTTAAATGAAGAGGCGCTGTATAAAATTTGTTTTTGGACAGACTTTACAGGTAGAAATGAGGAGGGAATAAGGCTTCACCAGCAAATTATTGAGGAACATCCTTTCAGCGAATTGGCTTGGTTTAATTTAGCAGCTGCCTATCAAGGAATAAAATTATACGAGAAGGCGATTGATGCATATAAGTATGCAATTGCAATAGATGAAAAGTTTGACTTCGCTTGGCGTAATATGGGGGATGCTTATTTGAGATTAAGGAAATATAAAGATGCAATTGAAGCATTGCAAAAAGTACTAGAATTAGCAAGACCAGAAGATGTTATTTACGAGGCTATTGCTCATTGTTATGACAAGCTTCATAACTATGCACAAGCAAGATCTAATTATCGAAAAGCAACCCACCTAAATCAAGAAGATACGATGCTATTTTATAAAATAGCTTGCACCTACATGAATGAAGGAACCTGGGAAAGTGCTATCAAGAATTTGCAGATCGCCATGCGAGTTCATAAAATGAAGGCTGAATACAATCTTGCAATGGGACAATGTTTGATGGAGCAAGGAAAAATTGAACAAGCCGTTCAATATTTTGGTAATGTGGTCCGCACAAAGCCTAAGAGTATTAATGGCTGGGTCGAACTGCTAAAGTGCTTATATAAAGCCAAGTGTTATGAAGAGGGCTTGGAGTATGTAGAACATGCCTTGGGATTAACTAATAGTAAGCCAATCTTTATTTACTATAAATCTGCCTTTTTATTTGCACTTGGCAAATCAAAGGAAGCAATCATTCAATTAGAATTAGCAATGAATAGAAATGCTAAACTGATTAAAAACTTTATTGAATTGAGTCCATCTATATTACAAAATCAGTCGGTTGTAGATGTCATTGCCCGATTAAGAAAAAGGAAATCAATTTAATTCCTTTTTAAATTCCATTTGATTCGCTTTGTTTATATTTGCGTCTTCATTAAAAATCCTATATGAATTTTAATTTAACACAAATGCCTGAAAGAACAGTAAGGCCCCGTCAACATGGAATTACAATGGTAATGGACAAGGGCTTGAGTGTTCAGGAAGCAAAAAATTTCATGAGTGTAGCTTATCCTCATGTTGATGTTGTAAAATTGGGTTTTGGTACTTCCTATGTAACTCCTACCTTGAAGGAAAAACTCGAAGTGTATCGATCCTATGATATTCCTGTCTATTTTGGAGGTACTTTATTTGAAGCATTTTTAATTAGAAATCAATTTGAAGATTATATTAATGTTTGTAAGGAATTTGGTATCAGCTACATGGAAGTGAGTGATGGTTCGATTTCTATTCCTCATTCTGAAAAATGTGGGTACATTGAAAAATTAACAAAGTATGGTACTGTATTAAGTGAAGTAGGTAGTAAAGATGCTGCTCATATTATTCCGCCTTATAAATGGATTGAATTAATGCGTGCTGAATTGGAAGCTGGCTCTACCTATGTAATTGCAGAAGCAAGGGAAGCTGGTAATGTGGGTATCTATCGTGGTTCAGGAGAAGTTAGGGAAGGTTTGGTACAAGAAATACTTACACAGATACCTGAACAAAAAATTTTATGGGAAGCTCCTCAAAAGGCACAGCAACTTTATTTTCTTGAGTTAATCGGCTGCAATGTAAATCTAGGCAATATTTCTCCCAATGAAGTAATCGCCTTGGAGACCATGCGAATTGGATTAAGAGGAGATACATTTGAATTATATCTCAATAAATAATTGGAGAATGAAACTATATGGTTTAATTGGTTATCCTTTGGGTCATTCTTTTTCTAAACAATATTTTACAGAAAAATTTGAGCGGGAGGGAATAGCAGATAGTCATTTTGAATCTTATCCTATCCCTACAATTGAAGAATTTCCCAACCTACTCGCTGCTAATCCACAACTTTTGGGATTGGGTGTTACCATTCCTTACAAAGAACAAGTTCTTCAATTTGTAACAGAGCAATCTGATGAGGTAATAAAAATTGGAGCCACTAACAGTATAAAAATTTCTGGAGACAAATTGATTGCTTACAATACAGATATTATTGGCTTTGAACAGTCCTTCTGCAAGCGATTAGAAGCTCATCATACCAAGGCTTTAATACTAGGAACGGGCGGTGCATCTAAGGCAGTACAATATGTTTTAGAAAAGCTCGGAATCGAATTTTTGATAGTAACCCGACAGGTTGGTTTAAATAACAATTCCATTCATTATGATGCGATTGACCAAAAGACAATGGCTGACTATACAGTAATTGTTAATTGTACTCCTGTGGGGATGCATCCCAATGAAAATTCAGCTCCTGATATACCCTATCACTTTGTAAGTTCTCGGCATTATTTATACGATTTGGTTTACAAACCTGCAAAGACATTTTTTTTAAAAAAGGGAGAAGAAAATGGGGCTATTACAGAAAATGGTTATGATATGTTGTTGATACAGGCAGAGGCAAGTTGGAAAATTTGGAATGACCTGTAACTATCCTGCTTGTAATATTAGCTTTAAATTATCTGGAACGCTGATTGTTTTTTTAAGATCATAGTTATAGCAAACCATTCCTGTTTTTGCCTTTGCTAATAATACTTTTTCCTGGTTTCTTTCTGTGCTGAGTTGATAGAAAATTTCAAAGCTTACTCTTGCTATTTCTCCTGCTCCGATTTCAATCAAAATTTCATCTCCATAATACGCTTCCTTCTTATATTCAATTCCTAGATCTGCCATTATGAGTCCTGCTCCACCTGCATCGATTTCGCTAAAGCCGTTTTGCTGTAACCATTGAATTCTGGCCTCATGAATCAATGAAACAAAGGCATCATTGCCAACATGGTTTCCATAATTAATGTCTCCAATTCTGACCTTTAATTTTATAGTACTAATTATATTGTTAGGGAAATCAATTTTTATTCTTGCCATAGGTTTTTTTTGTAGCGATCAGGTGTGTTTTTTGTATTGTAGAGGATCATGATTTTTAGTAATTGGATCTATTAAATTTTATCAAATTATCTCAGTGCTTTTTATTTAAATTAATTTTTGATCCACTTCTCCTACTAAAAAAACGCTTCCACAAACTACAATGAGGTCATTTTGAAGCGCTCTTTTTTTTGCTTCCTGAATAGCTTCATTTACATTTTCAAAATGAAAACCTGACAGACCATATTCGGTAGCTTTTATCATTAACTCTGTTGATGGAATCGCCCTTGGTATATGTGCAGCAGTGAAATAATAATTTGCATCCTTGGGTAATAAAGATAACACCTTTGATAATTCTTTGTCTTTGGCCATACCTAGTACAAAGTGTAATTTATTTTTAAAAGTTTCGCCATTATTGGATTTCAAGAAGATTTTGGTTTGAGAAAGTATCTGCTTCATTCCGTCTTCATTGTGCGCTACATCTAGCACTATGAAAGGGTTGTCGGCTATCAACTCCCACCTTCCATGTAATCCGGTTAGTTTTTTTACATTCGCGAGTGCATTTTTTTTAGTTTCTTGCTTGATAAAAATCCCTTGTTTTTGCAACTCTTTTTCTATGGATACTATCGTCAGTAAATTCTTTAACTGGTATAGCCCATTGAGGTCGAGCGAATAAAATATTTTTTCATTATTTTCTTTATTGATTATTGTGCAGTCGAGTTGATGAAGGTTGTGTTGAAAATCGGCTATTGCATATTCATCTTGAGCAAAATATATAGGAGCATTACATTCAGCTGCTTTGATTTCAAAAACACGTTTGGTCTCCTCTGTATATTCACCTATTACAACAGGAACCGATTGTTTGATAATACCTGCTTTTTCTCCTGCAATTTTTAAAAGAGTATCACCTAAAATATTCATGTGATCAAATCCTATGTTGGTAATAACAGATAGGATGGGTGTTATAATATTGGTGCTGTCTAATCTCCCGCCTAGGCCTGTTTCAATGATGGCGAAGTCTACGTCTTGTTGTGCAAAGTAATCAAATGCCATTGCCATTGTTAATTCAAAAAAAGAAGGCTGTATTTGTTCAACTAAAGTATTGGTTCGGTTAACAAAATCAATAACAAATGATTCACTCACCATTGTTCCGTTGATTTTAATTCGCTCTCTAAAATCTTTTAAGTGGGGCGAGGTATATAAACCTGTTTTATAACCTGCTTCTTGTAAAATAGCAGCAAGCATGTGGGTGGTACTTCCTTTTCCATTGGTCCCAGCAATGTGAATACTCTTAAATTTATTTTGAGGATTATTTAGTGCATCACATATTGCAATAGAATTGTGGAGATCCTCCTTGTAAGCTGCTGCACCAATCTTGCTATACATTGGAAGTTGTGAAAATAAATAGTCTACTGTTTCTGGATAGGTCATTATTACAAATATAAAACCTATCAAAAGCTAATTGACAATAGCATTTATAGGAAAATTTTAGTTCTGAATTTTAAAATTAAATACAACGGTAGAAATTCCGCCATCGATGCTTGTCGGAAATTTTAATTCTGCTGCTTTTCTTTTGGCAATTCCAATAATGGATGATTTTGAGGTAGTAGTTCCTTTTGCAATTACACTGCTTATGAAATTTCCAGAGGCACTGTATTTGATATCAAGAAATACAATTGCATTTTCATTAAAATCATCTTCAAATCTGAGGTCTCTCATGTTTAAAGGACGTACACCCTTGGTTACGCTGACACCGGTCTTACCTCCGGGGCTATTACCATAACTATCAGGTTTGCCAGAAGGATCTCCAGCATCACCTTTGCCGCCGGGTTTATTGCCTTGAAATTGATATCCATTGTCTTCAGTTGCACCATTTCCTTTCCCGCTTCCTGGACCATTATAGGTAAGTTTGGGCTTGGCAGGTTTTGGCGAAGGTGGGGCAATAATGGGAGTGGTTTTTATTTTTTTAACAATCTTTTTCTCTGGCTTTATTTCAATCTTTTTTTTCAGGATTTTCTTTTCTGTTTTTGCAACGGGGGCAGCATTTACTTCTGCATTTTCATCTGGTTTAATTTCCTTGGTTTCTTCTGGCTTTGGAGATTCATTGGATGCAGCGGGAGGACTAACCTCCTGCGGCGGAGCCATTTCACCTTTGATGAGTGGTTGTATTTCACCCATTCCTTCCTCATTGTTGCCAAGGTTAATTTCGAGTAATTCTTGCGGTATCGGAATAGGCGGTTGAAGTATTGGCCAGCTGATTAAAAAAGCCAATAGCAGAAGAGTGCCACAGATAACAATCGTATAGGCAAATGCTTTTTTATTTTTTTCAGCTTCAAATGTCGCGGACATAATTTATAATGAGTCTTGTCAAAGTTATTTGTTTAATACCAAATGTTGCGCCAGTAGATCAAAATATTTAGAGGGGCTAAATTCTTTAACAAAATATTTCTAGTGGTATAAAAAACTGTTAATTAAATTAAACTCAATATGACAACCCAACGATGAATTTGCAATACAATCTTACTAGGAGGCTTTTAAAAAAATATCATAACCAAAACGAATAATTGTTCCGATTACTACAATTAAGAAAAATATTCTGATAAAAGAATTACCTTTTAAAATCGCCAGTCTTGTGCCAAGAATGGAGCCAGTAAAATTACAGATTGCCATTGGGATGGCATATTGATATAGAATATGTCCGCTGCTGCTAAAAAAAATAATTGAGCCCATATTAGTGGCAAGATTTACAAACTTTGCGTGTGCACTGGCTCTAAGAAAATCAAATCCTAGCGCACTAATAAAAAAGAGCACTAAAAAACTTCCTGCACCTGGACCAATAAATCCATCATAAAATCCTATCAGTAATGAAAAAGAGGCTGCTATCAGCCACTCATTTTTGGGTGGTTTAGTTATCGTAGTATTAGAGCCAAAGTTTTTTTTCGAGTAGGTATAAATCCCTACCAGTATTAGCACGCCAAAGATGACAGGTTTCATAAAAGCATTGCTTATAATTGAAACAGTCTTAGATCCTGCATAAGCGGCTAACAATGCTACACTGCACATCATAGCTAGTAATTTCCATCGCAATTGCACAATGCGGGCATATTGCCAGGCTGCCATTGAAGTGCCAATAAATGAGGGGATTTTAGTAGTGCCTAATAAGGTAGCAACAGGATATTGAGGTAAAGTAATTAAGGTAGCTGGAGTTTGAATTAGTCCACCACCTCCAATAATGGCATCAATAAAACCAGCGGCAAACGCAGCGATACAAAGTATTATAATTTCTTGAGGCATTAATGCTTGTAATTTCTTTCGCCAAAAAGTAAGCTTCCTATTCTTACCATATTACTACCTTGTTCAAGTGCAATTTCATAATCACCACTCATTCCCATACTTAGAATAGTGAAATGAAAATTTTTCATTTCAACTGTATCGTCAGTAGCTTCTTTATTGGAGGATTGCTTGTTAGCATCAAATAAAGATTTCAGATTTGAAAATTCATTTCTAACTAAATTGTTATCATTGCTGAAAGAAGCCATACCCATTAATCCAACTAGGTTTACATTTCTGCAATGATTAAATTCAGCAGATCCGGATAATTCGCTTGCGTCAAAACCAAATTTGGTTTCTTCTTTTGCAATATGAATTTGCAGTAAGCAGTCAATTACCCGATTATTTTTTGCGGCTTGTTTATCAATTTCTTTTAGCAATGATAAGCTGTCTACTCCATGGATTAAATGGACGAAGGGGGCAATATATTTCACCTTATTACTTTGAAGGTGACCCAGAAAATGCCACCGAATGTCTTTTGGTAAAAGAGTTGCTTTATCAACCAATTCCTGAACATAATTTTCACCAAAATCTCGATGGCCCAAATCGTATAGCGCCTGTAGGTCCTCAAGGGGTTTTGTTTTAGATACGGCTACTAGGGTAGCTTTGCCATTTAGTTGCTTAAGTAGGTAGTTATATTTCTCAATATTGATGGCCATAAGTACAAAAGTAAATAAAAATAACGGCTACCTACCTTGGTGGGGATTTTAAAATTTCAGGGATGATCAATCGCTTTTAAATTATAATGAGCTGGCTAAATTTATTATGTTCTTTTACCTAAATAATAATTTTGCTAATTTATTTAGTATTGCTACATTTGCCTTTCTATGTATGCAATTGTAGATATTGAAACCACGGGAGGGCACGCTTCAGAATTTGGGATTACTGAAATTGCCGTTTTTATTCATGATGGCAATCAGGTAATAAGGCATTTTGAAACACTGATCAATCCTCAGCAAAATATACCTAGTTATATCACTGCCCTTACTGGAATCAATAATGCCATGGTAGCCTCTGCGCCTATTTTTGAAGAAATAGCTCCCGTATTGTTTGAAATGCTCAACGATCAAATTTTTGTTGCCCACAATGTAAATTTTGATTATTCTTTTGTTCAACACCATTTGAAGTTAGCAGGCTATGAGCTGAATATTAAAAAATTATGTACCGTTCGCTTGGGCAGAAAGGTGTTTCCTGGACTACCTTCTTACAGTCTGGGTAAACTTTGTAGGACATTAAATTTACCAATTGAAAATAGGCATCGGGCAGGGGGCGATGCGCAGGCAACAGTATTACTTTTTGAATATTATTTAGCCAATGGGGCTAATCAATTTATTAATGAAATGCTGAAAAAAAATTCATCGGAGCAATGGCTTCCAATGAATTTATCTAAATCAGCTATAATGAATCTTCCTTCTGGACCAGGTGTATATTATTTTCATGATGAAAAGGATACGATCATTTATATTGGAAAGGCAATCAATATAAAGAAGAGGGTGAGTAGTCATTTTACCCACCAAGATGCGGACAAAAAAAGGCAGCAATTTATACGAACCATATTTAAAATAACTTATCAAAGTTGTGCTACAGAATTAGAGGCAATAGTTTTGGAAAGTTCGGAGATAAAAAAGCTATGGCCTAAGCACAATACCAGTCAAAAAAAACCTACTCAAAAGTATGCACTGTATATGTATCAAGATGGAAGGGGGTATCAGCGATTGGTAATTGACAAGAAGAAAAAAAATGTACCTTCTTTGTATTCTTTTAATTTACTAAGGGAAGGTTGGGCGATGTTAAAAAAAATAGCACATCAATTTGATTTGAATGCGAAACTTTGTTTTATCGACAAAAGTCCTTTTACCAATCAGGACTATGAAAATTTGGAATCTGCCTTATTGTATAATTTAAAAATAGCAAATATGCTAGCGGCGTTGGAACAGCAGCTACCCACCTTTGCGGTAGTGGATAGTGGCAGAAATGAGCAAGAAAAACTCTGCTTATTAATAGAAAGAGGTTGTTTTTGGGGGATGGGATATTTGCCCTCCACGATGCAGTTCAGCAGCGCAAAAGAAATTAAAAATTTGTTAGTTCCTTATCAAGACAATGATACCATTCGAAAAAGTATTTATTCATTCGCAACACAGTATCCCCACAAGCGAGTGAGTTTACAAATTTGATGCTGTGTTTGAATGATTAAAAAATTATAATGGCGCTTAAAAAAGGCAGGGAAAAATATATATTAAAAGATAAAAAATGACAAAGAATCAATACAGTCAGGGGCTTAAAGAATTTTAAAAACTAAGGTTAATAATGAATAGTCTTTTTCATTTAAATCTTGAATTTTTTCTTTCATTGGACACCATTACTTTCGCAGCCCTAATAAAAAAAGTAAATCAATTATGTCAGCATTCGTTCAGCCTATTGCACAAAAGTTAAATATAAAATTACAATCCGTTGAAGCTGTTTTAGCTATGCTAGCCGAGGGTGCAACGATTCCTTTCATTGCTCGATACCGCAAAGATAAAACGGGTGCATTAGATGAGGTTCAGATTCAGCAGATACAGGATGAGTTGAAATTTTTGAAGGAGTTTACTGAACGAAAGTCGTTTATAGAAAAAACCGTTATTGAGCAGCAAAAAATGACACCAGCATTGCAAGCCAAAATTGACGGGGCTGTTACTGTTGCAGAGTTGGAAGATATTTACCTACCTTATAAACCTAAGCGCACTACTAAGGCACAAACTGCAAGGGGCAAAGGTCTTGAGCCACTGGCTAACTTATTGTTGGAGCAAAATGACACAGATGTATTGGCTGTTGCTACCACTTTTATCACGGAAAACGTATTGGATGTAGAGGCCGCTTTGCAGGGAGCAAGGGATATTATAGCAGAACTGATTAATGAGGATTCGCAGGTGAGGGCTAAGTTGAGGAAGTTATTTGAGTCAGCGGCTACTATCCAAAGTAAGGTGATATCAGATCAGGAGACTGCTGGTATAAAGTATAAGGATTACTTTGATTTTTCAGAGTTGATTTCTAAAATACCTTCTCATAGAATTTTGGCTGTTTTGAGAGGATTTTTAGAAGGTTATTTAAGAATAACTATTTCCCCATTAGAGGAAAATGCCATCGAAACAATAGAGTCAATTTATATAAGGAGGATGAGTTCTTGTGGTGATCAAATTAGAAAAGCAACCAAGGATGCTTATCGAAGATTATTGCAACCTAGTCTAGAAACTGAGTTTAGGACCAACTTGAAAGCAAAAGCAGATGAGGATGCTATCAATGTTTTTGCAGAAAATCTTCGGCAGTTATTGTTAAGTGCTCCCATCGGTGGTAAGCGTATTTTGGCAATAGATCCTGGCTATCGAAGTGGTTGTAAGGTAGTTTGTCTGGACGAAAAAGGAGGACTTCAAAAAACAGATTTAATTTTTCCGCATGAAAACAATCGGGTGGCGGCAGAAGAAATTAAAATTAAAAATTTGGTTCAGCAGTATGGTATTGAAGTATTTGCAATTGGTGATGGAACAGCGGGAAGAGAGACAGAAATTTTTATTAAAAAAATAAATTTAGGGTTGCCGGTGTTTTTGGTAAATGAGGATGGGGCATCTATTTATTCTGCCTCTGAAATTGCAAGGGAAGAGTTTCCCAATGAAGATATTACGGTGAGAGGGGCGGTTAGTATAGGAAGAAGATTGATGGATCCATTGGCAGAGTTGGTAAAACTAGATCCCAAAAGTATTGGTGTGGGCCAGTATCAGCATGACGTGAATCAGTTTCGGCTGAAGGAGCGGCTAGATGCCACGGTGGTTAGTTGTGTTAACAATGTAGGGGTTAATTTAAATACAGCGAGCAAACATTTGTTGAGTTATGTGAGTGGAATAGGGGGCACATTAGCAGATAATATTATAAAGTATCGCAATGAAATTGGTAAGTTCAGTAGCAGAAAACAGTTATTAAAAGTACCTCGTTTGGGGGGCAAGGCTTTTGAGCAGTGTGCAGGTTTTTTGCGTATTCCAGAAGGGGATGATTTGCTCGATCAAAGTGCAGTACATCCTGAGGCCTATCCTTTGGTGGAGGTAATAGCGAAGGAACTAGGGGTGGATGTAAAAGCACTGATTGGTAAGGAAGAATTATTAAAAAGAGTGGATGCAAAAAAATATGCTACCGAGCAAATTGGTGAGTTGACGATTCAAGATATTTTGAATGAATTAAAAAAGCCAGGATTAGATCCGAGGAGCGAAGCCCAGGCTTTTGAATTTGCTAATATTTTCAGTATCGATGATGTGAAAGTGGGTATGGAATTGCCGGGAGTAGTAACCAATATTACTCGTTTTGGCGCCTTTGTGGATATCGGGGTAAAGCAGGATGGTTTGGTTCATGTATCAGAAATATCCCATCAATATATTACCGATCCTAGCGAGGTATTAAAGCTAAATCAGCAGGTAAAGGTGAAAGTGATGGAGGTGGATGTTATAAGAAAACGAATTGGGCTTTCTATCAAGCAAATGATGACGCCCGCCACTGGGTTACAAAAGCGACCGATTGAGCGGAAAAATAGTGTAGTTCAAAAAGAGGCTGAATTGCCTATGAATGATGCGCTAGTAGCCCTTAAGCAAAAGTTTGGGAGGTAATCTTTATTGGTATGGAAGGACTGAAAAGGGGTAATAATACTTTCTTCAATATTTAACGATTTATTTATACCCAATTGGTGGAAAAATGTGAAAAAAAACGTAGATGATGATAGAATACAATATGCGCAAAGGTTCCAAAGGATATTAACAAATTGTGTTATTAACTTTTTATTTCAAGAATTGAAACTGATGGTATTATTGTACTCCCCCTTAAGATAAAGTTTGGTTGGTATTGCAAAGTAGGTGGGTGAAAAGTTTGGATATGTTAATGCAAATCACTTTTCATCGATTAACCGAAGTGACGGATAGACTTTAATTAGGAGGGAATTAAAAGAAAATTTTCGCAGTCAATATAGTAGCGAGGTTGACATAAATTTTTATGTTTCAGCGTAAAGCGATTGTAGCGATTGTATTTTATAAACAAGTAACAATTACACCCATTATGTCAAACATCACTAGCACCGAATTACTACTAAGAGAAAACAAAGAGCGTTTTGTTTTATTGCCTATCAAATACCCGAAGGTTTGGGAAATGTACAAAAAACATGAAGCCAGCTTTTGGACTGCTGAAGAAATTGATTTAAGCAGCGATCAAAAAGATTGGGAAGGTTTAAATGACGGAGAGCGTCATTTTATTTCTCATATTTTGGCTTTTTTCTCAGCGAGCGATGGGATAGTGAATGAGAATCTAGCAGTTAATTTCATGAGCGAAGTCCAGCTTCCAGAGGCAAGATGTTTTTATGGTTTTCAGATTATGATGGAAAATATTCATTCGGAAACCTATGCTTTATTAATAGATAATTATATCAAGGATCCCAAAGAAAAAGATCGCTTGTTTCATGCAATTGACACCGTGCCAGCAGTAAAGAAAAAAGCAGAATGGGCTTTGCGCTGGATTGACAATGGAAATTTTGCTGAGCGCTTGGTTGCCTTTGCTGCGGTAGAAGGTATTTTCTTTAGTGGAAGTTTTTGTTCTATCTTCTGGATGAAGAAAAGAGGCTTGATGCCAGGCTTAACATTTAGCAATGAATTGATCAGTCGGGATGAAGGCTTGCATTGTGAATTTGCTTGTCTATTGTACAGTATGCTCGAAACTAAATTAAGCAAAGAAGCGGTATTTGAAATCATAGCAGATGCTGTTACAATCGAAAAGGAATTTGTTAGCGAAGCATTGCCAGTAGCACTGATTGGAATGAATGCAAAATTAATGCAGCAATATATCGAGTTTGTTGCCGACCGTTGGCTCGCTGAACTAGGTTATCCTAAGATGTTCAATGCTACCAATCCCTTCGATTTTATGGAAATGATTTCCTTGCAGGGTAAAACTAATTTCTTTGAAAAAAGGGTAGGAGATTACCAAAAAGCAGGCGTGATGGGCTCTAAGGAGTCTCAAGCTTTTTCATTGGAAGAAGATTTTTAAAAGTAATTAACACCTGTGGAAATTATTAAAATTGGTCTTATGATTTTAATAATTAGTTTTCCTTTTTGAAAGAAAAACAAGTACTACTAACCCTAGATATAAAGTTTAGAAATTTATGCACGTAATTAAAAGAAATGGTAAGACCGAATCTATCAAATTCGATAAAGTAACGGCCCGTATTGAAAAGTTGTCCTATAGTTTAAGTCCTTTGGTAAACCCTATAGATGTAGCAAAAAAAGTAATTGAAGGCATTTATGCGGGTGTACCAACAACCGAGTTGGATAATCTAGCTGCTGAAACAGCTGCTTCCTTAGCAACTAGACATCCAGATTATGCTATTCTTGCTTCAAGAATTGCTGTTAGTAATTTACATAAAAATACTATCAAGTCTTTTTCGGAAACGATGAAGAATCTGTATTTATATATAGACAAGAAAAACGGCAAAAAGACGCCTTTAATTGCTGATGATGTATGGCAGGTGATTGAAGACAATGCTGAATTATTAGATAGTACGATAATCTATGACCGTGACTTTGCTTTTGATTATTTTGGATTTAAAACATTGGAGAAATCATATCTACTTAAAATAGATGGTAAAATAGTAGAACGTCCGCAGCATATGTTTATGCGGGTAGCATTGGGTATTCACAAAAATGATATTGATAGTATAATTGCTACCTATAATTTATTAAGTGAGCGTTGGTTTACTCATGCAACTCCTACCTTGTTTAATGCAGGTACTCCTAAGGCGCAAATGAGTAGTTGCTTTTTACTTACCATGAAAGAGGATAGCATTGATGGCATATATGACACATTGAAGCAAACAGCTAAAATTTCTCAAAGTGCTGGTGGAATTGGTTTGGCTATTCATGATATTAGAGCAACTGGAAGTTATATAGGTGGCACCAATGGAACGAGTAATGGTATTGTGCCGATGTTGAGGGTGTTCAATGATACGGCTCGTTATGTAGATCAAGGTGGTGGAAAACGCAAGGGTGCTTTTGCTATTTATATTGAACCATGGCATGCAGATATATTTTCTTTCCTTGATCTAAGAAAAAATCATGGTAAAGAAGAGATGAGGGCAAGAGATTTGTTTTTTGCTTTATGGATCTGCGATCTATTTATGAAAAGAGTAGAAGCAGATGGAGAGTGGAGTTTGTTTTGTCCGAATGAAGCCCCTGGATTGAGTGATTGCCATGGAGAAGTTTTTGAAGAATTGTATACAAAATATGAGGCAGAAGGAAGAGCTAGAAAAACAATTAAAGCACAGGAACTTTGGTTTGCTATTTTAGATTCTCAAATAGAAACTGGTACGCCTTATATGTTGTACAAAGATGCTGCTAATAGCAAAAGCAATCAGCAAAATCTAGGTACCATTAAGAGCAGTAACCTTTGCACTGAGATCATTGAGTATACTAGTCCAGAAGAGGTGGCAGTTTGTAATCTAGCATCCATCGCGTTACCACGTTTTGTAATCAATGGTAGCTTTGATCAGCAGAAATTATATGAGGTAACTTATCAGGTTGCGCTTAATTTGAACAAGATAATTGATAACAACTATTATCCTGTTGAAGAAGCTAGAAATTCAAATCTTCGTCATCGCCCGATTGGGTTGGGGGTACAAGGTTTGGCAGATGTATTTATTTTATTGCGTCTTCCATTTGAAAGTGATCTAGCAAAACTATTGAATAAAAATATTTTTGAGACTATTTACTTTGCTGCAATGACAGCAAGTAAGGATCTAGCTATTAAGGAAGGGCCTTATTCAACTTTCCAAGGTTCTCCTTTATCAAAAGGTCAGTTTCAATTTGATTTGTGGAATGTAGCACCTTCTACCCGTTGGGATTGGGACAGCTTAAGAAAAGAAGTGATGGAGCACGGAGTTAGAAATAGTTTGTTGTTGGCACCAATGCCTACAGCTTCTACTTCTCAGATTTTGGGTAACAATGAATGTTTTGAACCATACACTTCTAATATTTATTCTAGAAGAGTATTGAGTGGAGAATTTATTATTGTGAATAAGCATTTGTTGAAAGACTTGATCAGTTTAGGTTTGTGGAACAATGATATGAAAAACAGAATCATTGCAGCGAATGGATCGGTACAAAATATTAAAGAAATACCGGACGATATCAAAGAATTGTATAAAACAGTTTGGGAGATTAAGCAACGTAATTTGATTGATATGGCAGCAGACAGAGGAGCATTTATCTGTCAGTCGCAATCACTTAATTTGTTTGTTGATAGTCCAAGTATTTCTAAACTAACTTCTATGCATTTCTACGGATGGAAGAAAGGATTGAAAACGGGTATGTATTATTTGCGCTCACAGGCAGCCACTCAGGCGGTACAGTTTACTATTGAAAAACAAGGTAGTGAAGAGATGGCTCCAGTGATTCCACAAATTGATGCGACTCCAGAGAATAAGAACAATTTGGATGATATCAACACTGATTTCTCTGGACCTACATGTAGTATGGAAGATGGTTGTGTGAGTTGTGGTTCTTAGATAAAAAATATATTTTACAGCAACGCAGGTAGTAATTACCTGCGTTTTTTTATGACAGTAATTTTAAATTAAATAAATGGCTGAGGGAATTTGAATTATAAATTCTCATTAATTAGCGCAATGAATTTTTCTCTTGAAATCATTTTAGCGCCTAGGCTTTCAAGGTGAGTAGTATAAACTTGACAATCAATTAATGAAACCTTTTCTTTTTGTAATTGACGAACATAGTGCACGAAGGCAAATTTGCTAGCATTACTTTCTTTGCTAAACATGCTTTCACCAAAAAAAAGATTACCCATGCTTATTCCATAAAGTCCGCCTACTAGTTCTCCATTGTGCCAGGCTTCGGCGCTGTGTGCAAAGCCAAGCTCGTGGAGTTTGATATAGGCTTCTTGAATATCAGGTGAAATCCAAGTACCCTCTTGCTCTTTTCTTGGAGCAGTTTTACAATTTTGGATAACAGTAGAGAAAGCCCGGTTGGTGGTAAATCGAAATTTGCCATTGTTTAAAACGGTTTGCATGCTTTTAGTAACTCTAAGTTTTTCAGGAAAAAGAACAAAACGAGGGTCAGGACTCCACCAAGCGATTGGGTCACCTTCGCTGTACCATGGAAAAATACCACTGCGGTAGGCCAGTAAAAGTCTTTCAGTGCTAAGGTCGCCACCTATAGCTAGAACACCCTGCTCATCGGCCATAGAAACAGGCGGAAATAGTAGGTCATTGTTCAGTAAAACCATGGTGTAAAGTTAAAATTTCTTAACTGTGTGATGAGTAGATTAGAGGCATCGAATTAGTCAGCCATTACCTCAATGGTGGCTCCAATACCTCGATCGGTAATGGCATCACACATCGGTTTTAGCACATCGTATTCACCTTCTTTAACAGCGTATTTTCCTTTGCTGTCAATGATCATAGCACATTGTTCAGCTTGTTCTTTAGAATGTCCGCATACCAAAATAAGGGTTTCTATTACCCATTCAAAAGAGTTAACATCATCATTCCACACAATGAGGCTGTAGGAATGTTGGAGGGCGGTAATAGTTTCGCCTTCTTCTTGAAGTTTGGTTTCGTTATTGGTCTTCATATATAAAGAATGTAAAAATAGGCCGAATTATTGTAGTAAATCAAAACTAAAGCAACATTTTGTTCATTCTCTTTGTCTTACCATTTTTAAAATAATATTTTTACATTCATACAATTCGTTCAACCCAGCCGATGTTAAGAATTAAAAAAAGAGATAAGCAATCTTCTAAGCTGCCTGAAAAGCAGCAGGCTGTTGTATTACCCTTGTATGATGCTAACCGTAGTCTGGGAGTTTTAGTTGAATTAATAGATAAAATTAGGCCGGATAACCCCAAGAATATAACGCAAGCGGAAGAGAGATTTAAGGCGCAACTGTATCATTTTAGCCAGAATAGAACAGCTTTATTTGGTTTACGAAAGGCACTGCTTACCCAATTTTTAAAAACCGATATCGTCATTGCGCTTACCGAAAATGGAATTGTAAGTAGTCGTGGATTGGTGCAGGAGTTGATGGGTAAGATTAAACACAAGTTGCTACCTGAACTACAAGCGCCTGATAATTTTTTGTATGTGATTAATAAAATTTTTCACAAAAAGAACGACTACTCCTGGGTGGAGGGAATGGATTCAGATTTGTGGAAAAAGTTTTTTGAGGGATTGGGTATCCAAATCAGTTTGACAGAACCTGGACTAATAAAACAGTTGCAGCAAGCTTTACAATTGCTGAGCTATCGCATTACAACACTGGGTTTGGAAAAGGAAATTATTCAACGATATGAAAATCCAGGAGATGCGGTCTTTCCTTTTTTGGAACAAAACAGGTTGGTGAATGAGTATCTTTTTCTTAGTAAATCGGCAAAAGATCAATCCAATCAAACGATTCTTTTTACCAATATAACAGAAGCTTTGCACAATTGTAATCAAAGCATTCATTGGATCCGAGAGCAGCGGATGATGTATGGTACTAGTCTTGCTCAGACTTATATTTTAACTCGTTTGCAGCAGCAGATTGATCGGTTATTTATTATTTTGGATGTACTAGATTCAGACAATCATTTTAATACCGAGCGTTTTGTAGATTATTTCAAAATGGTGGTTCACAATGAGAACTGCAAAAATTCCATCAAAGAGTTTTTGAGTGAAAATACTAGTTACCTAGCTTATCAAATTGCAGAGCATGGAGGACGAACGGGGGAGAAGTTTATTACCACTACGCGTAAGGAATTTTGGAGAATGTTTAGAAGTGCGATGGGGGGAGGAATTATTATTTCTTTTATAGGGATTTGTAAAAATTTATTAGCTAAGATGCCATTGGCTCCCTTCTGGCAGGGATTTCTTTATAGCACTAACTATTCACTTGGTTTCATTTTAATTCAGGATACTGGTTCTACTTTGGCAACTAAGCAGCCGGCCTATACTGCCAATCATGTAGCAAGTTCATTTGATATTAGCAAAGAAAATGCTGAACCAGATTTCAGGAACTTGGCTATTACTATCGCAAAAGTTTGTAGAACTCAGCTGGCTTCTTTTGCAGGCAATTTGATAATTGTGTTTCCATTAACCTATTTACTTGCCTGGCTTTATTTTCAGTCAACAGGAACTTTAATTGCATCTGGGGCGGTAGCGCAAAAGTTATTAACAGATCAGCAGCCCTTTCATTCGTTGGCACTTTTATATGCATGTTTTACTGGATTCTTTTTGTTTTTGAGCGGACTCGTTGCTGGCTATGTAGAAAATTATGTGGTGTATGGAAAAATTGCTGAAAGGCTTCGCAGTTTGGATTCTTTTAAAAGAAATTTTAGTGAAAAAAGGCGTTACAAAATTATTCATTATTTAGAAAATAATTTGGGTTCTTTAATCGGAAATATTTCCTTGGGCCTTTTTTTGGGAATGGCAGGTTTTTTTGGAAAAATCTTTGGTATTCCCTTTGATATTCGACATATAACTATTTCGGCTGCCAACACTGCCATTGGGTTTTTGGGCTTGAATCATCAGGTGAGTGCCAATGAAATTTGGTATACTTTGGTGGGGGTAGCGGCCATTGGATTTTTAAATTTTGCCGTAAGCTTTGGATTGGCCTTTGCGGTAGCTGTAAAAAGTAGGGGTATTCATTCAAAGGATTATGCAGGCTTTGCGAGTGTTTTGTGGAGGTATATCAAAAAATATCCCCGCGATTTCGTCAAAGCGCCGTCAATTAGGAGGGCAGAGCAATTGAGTTAATGGCATTGAAATTGCTCTGAATAGAGTAAGGGTGATTAATTGCTCTATTAATATCAAATAGCCTAAATTAACCGATAAAATATTTTGCAGAAATAATTATCCCCCTATCTTTGCAGTCCGAAATAAAAAAAGGGAGTTTAGCTCAGTTGGTTTAGAGCATCTGCCTTACAAGCAGAGGGTCGGCGGTTCGACCCCGTCAACTCCCACACTGATAATCAAGGGTTTAGGAAGATAAAACTTCTTAAACCCTTTTTTGTTGCATACATTTTGCAAAAACTAAATGAAAACAAATGTTAGTAGTGACGCAATAAGGGGGCGTAGATAAAATTCAACCTGGCTTAAAATTAACATAGGTGTAAGTTCAAGTAATAAGTATAGCTCTTGTAACTGAACCCGAAGGTGGGTGAGCCAAAAAAATATCATAGTAAGGTCTATCAAACAAAATAAATTTGTTAAGTTGTTATAAGTTATGCGTCATGCTTTAGAAGAAACCACTCACTTGAAACAGCCTAATTGAGAACGAGAAATGATTGAAATAAAAAAATATTTCCAAAAAATGGCTCCTATTTCTGAAAAAGATTGGGAGTTCTTTTCATCTAAGCTTATAAAACGTGAATTTGCCAAAAAATCAATAATTTTAAAAGTAGGTCATAAAGAAAACTACTTATCTTTTATTGAAAAGGGAATTGTTAGAAAATGTATTCCTCAAGAATTTGATGATTTA
>Ga0164295_10000745_pt1 | contig 27201 bp, 29 predicted proteins | sample GEODES006metaG_FD_111798 | JGI IMG/M metagenome (GOLD analysis project Ga0164295, IMG submission 111798) | Oligotrophic lake water microbial communities from Sparkling Lake, Wisconsin, USA - GEODES006 metaG | ecosystem: Environmental > Aquatic > Freshwater > Lake | place: USA: Sparkling Lake... | reverse complement strand
CAACGATCCGAAGGTGTACGAGAACATGAAGACCAAGATGCTGGACGAAATGAAGAAATCGTTCCGCCCCGAGTTCATCAACCGAATCGATGAGGTCATCGTGTTCCAGCACCTCAAGCGAGATGAGATTCTCCAGATCGCTTCCTTGTTCTTGGCGCGAGTCAACGAGCAGGCAACTTCGATGGGAATCCAGATCGAACTGAGCGAAGAGGTCAAAAACCTCCTCGTCGACAAGGGCTACGATCCGAACATGGGCGCACGACCACTCCGAAGAGCGGTTCAGCGATTCATCGAAGATCCGCTCAGCGAAGAGATGCTTCTCGGTCGGTTCCAGTCCGGTGATGTAATTATCGCGGAACTTGAACCTGGAACCGAAACGGTCATCTTCCGCCGGAAGAGTACGCCGGACGGTAATGAGCCACAGAAAGAACTCGCGCTGAACTAAGCTCGCGGTTCGCAGTACCAAAAACGCCCGAAACAATCGTTTCGGGCGTTTTTCGTTAAGAGGGTCTGTCGTCTAATGTCACTGAAAAGTGTTACAAGTAGAACAAGGCAGATTCATTGTTAAATATACTCCTGGCCGTTGAGTAGGTTCAATATCGAATCTACTTAGGTTCAAATCATTGATTCTCAGCATTGAGAACCAATGTGAGAAATGCATCACAAAGTTCAAAATTTACGAAGTCTTAACATTACGTTAACTCTGTCTTAACTTTCCCGGGGTTCCCTTTAAATTGCGTGAGGAACGCAACCATGAAAAAGGCATTTACCCTGATTGAACTCTTGGTGGTCATCGCGATCATCGCCATTCTCGCCGCGATTCTGTTCCCTGTCTTCGCACAGGCTAAGGCTGCTGCAAAGAAGACGCAGGACCTTTCGAACATCAAGCAGACCGCTCTCGGCATCCTCATCTACTCGGGTGACGCAGACGATGTTCTTCCATCGGCTTACTTCCACCGCGCATTCAGCCCAGCCCTCGGCGGAACCGTTGGCGGTTACGAGCACTGGTCCGGCGTTTGCCAGCCATACATCAAGAACGTTGACATGTTCGTCAGCCCAGGAGACACCCTCCGCGGCCACGGTCCAACGTGCTTCGCTTCGGCTAACAACAACAGCGGAAAGGGCTTCCCATCCGGACAGCAGGCTGACCGATGTGCAGTCAGCGGCAACACCCCTCCAGGAACGCCTTCGCTCGGTGGCTTCATCATCGACAACCAGGTTCCACGACTTTCGTACACCGTCAACAGCGCGGTTATGCCACGAGCTCGAAACATCAACGACCTCAACGCAGGCGTTAAGGTTATCAGCCAGACCGTTCTTCCAGCTGTTTCCAGCACGATCATGATCGCTGGTCTCACCGACAACCTTGAGTGCTTGAACGGCCAGTCGCTTGGAACCGGTATCCGAAACTCTTCGCACCGATCCACCAACGCCGTTACCCGAGACGCTGCTAACACCCAGCAGTACCTTGGTGAGAACACCGACGCTGCAACTGCAGTGCTCTACGCTCTCAACTTCAGCCAGATCCGAAACGTCTTCAGCGCTTGCAAGACGAACCCAGCTGGTACCTACCCACTCATCTCCTACCACTCGGCTTTCCGATGGAACGAAGGCGACAACTACGGCATGGCCGACGGATCTGCGAAGTACTCCAAGTTCAACGCAACCCTCGCACCAAACCGCTATATGTGGGGCGCTCAGATGTACACGGTTAACAACCAGAACATCCTCGACCCAATCTCCGGCAACCCAGTCCAGCTCTAAAGGCTCATCGGCCCTCCGCAAAAGCGGAGGGCCTTTTTGTATATGAACAAGATCTTAATCTTTGTCGCTCTCGCTTCCATCCTTCTGGTTGGCTGTGAACCAAACAACGACCAAAACACGAAGGTTGACTCGACCGCTAAGATCGAGAAGACCAGTGACGACCCTGCAAAGGCCGCACTGCTGCCTGCGATGACCGCAACCGCCAAGAAGCAAGCCGGTTGGGCAGCCGTTCCAGATGCTGAGAAGGCACCGTTCTTGCAGTATCACAACAACGATGCGGCTGCCGCTGAAAAGCACTACAAGACTTTGATGGAAATGGCCGCCGCCGGCGAAATCTGATCCATCGATTTGCCCGAGGTCAGTTTTGGCTCTCGGGCTTTTTCGTGCGTTCCTCGCGGAGGAACCACGTGTAAATCAGGGACGCAAGGATTGCTCCCGAGATCGGGCCACCCAAGAACAGCGTCATTGCGCTAAAGTCGCCGGTTAGAACAGCCGGACCAAACCAGCGGGCTGGATTCATCGCCCCGCTACTCACGGGCCCGACGGTGAGAATTCCTACCGCGACCATGAGCCCGATGTATAGAGCCCCAAATTTGGGCTGACGCGGGTCCACCGCCGTACCAAAAATCACCCACATCAGCATGAAGGTCGCGATGATCTCGGCAATAAACGCCGCCCCAACCGTTGATCCCATCTCCACGGCGGACATCCCGTTGACTGCGACGTTTGGATCGTTCGTGAAGGACGAGCTTGCAAAGAACGAGCCAGCAACCGCACCCAGAAGCTGGGCGGCAATGTAAAGAACCGCATCGCGGTGGGAGGTTCGTCGGACCACCCAGAACCCAATCGTAACGGCCGGATTGAAGTGACCGCCGCTAATTGGTCCCGCTGCCGTTGCGAAACAGGCCACCACTAGACCGTTCGCTAGAGCGATGCCAAGCAATCCACCCGGCACTTCGCTTAAATTCGCCTTAACCGCTAGCGCGACAAAGCAAATTGCGAATGTGCCCACGAACTCGGATACCAGTGACTTCGCAATCATATTGCCCGTGAATTCAAGACAGAATCCACGGGCTAGAAGCCGCAAGATTATCGGGTTCTTGCGTTAGGTCCAAAGTTCGCGTTGTAGTAAGCCACCGAGTGAGATGCCGGAGCAAAGATGCTGTCGATCTTCTTCAGGGATTCCTCGCCCAATTTGATCTCCAGCGCAGCCGCGGACTCCTTAAGCTGACTTTCACTCCGAGCGCCGATGATTGGGCTCGTTATCCCGGGCTGGTTGGCAACCCAGGCCAGGGCAAGGGTAGCCATGCTGAGGTCTAGCTCCTTGGCGAGAGTTTGGAACTCGCGGAGCTTGTCCATCGGCAACTGGGCCAGGCGACCGCCCGGATCACTCTTCGCGTAGCGACCTTCTTCGGGCTTCGCATCCAAGTACTTTCCGCTGAGCATCCCGCCTGCAAGGGGCGACCAAGGGATCACCGCGTAGTCGTAAGTGCGGCAGAAGGGAAGCAGTTCGCGTTCAATCCGTCGATCGAGCAGGTTGTACGGTGGCTGCTCGGTGACGAAGCCTGCCGCACCTAATTCCTTCGCGATGTAGTGCGCTTCGCAGACTTGCCACGCCGCAAAAGTCGAGCAACCGGCATAGAGGATCTTTCCGGCTCGGCGCAGGTCGTCGAGTGCGCGCAAGGTTTCGTCGATCGCGACGCTCGGCTGCGGACGATGGATTTGGTACAGGTCGATGTAATCCGTTCCCAAGCGTTTCAGAGACGCCTCACAGGCGAGAACGATGTGCCGGTAGGAGTTCCCCGAGGCGTTCACATCCGTGTCCGACATTTTGCCGTGGCACTTCGTGGCAAGCACAACCTCGGCTCGCTTGCCGACGAGGGCTTTCCCGAGAATGGTTTCGCTCACGCCGCGTGCATAAACGTCTGCGGTGTCAAAGAAATTGATCCCCAAATCAAGCGCGGCGTGAGTGATCTGAATGGATGCTTCTTCCGAGCTTCCCCAATCCTCCGGGTCCCACCCAAATGTCATGGTGCCAAAACAGGCAACGGAAACTTGGACGCCGGTGCGACCGAGGGATCTATATTCCATTTGCGGGTGTTACCCGGAACGACGATTATCGCCGCGAGGTTGACCGTCTTCGCTTAGAAGATGTCTTACGAACCGTGGGTTTTCGGACCGGAGGCTTCTTGGCGGTTGGGGCTTTAGGGGCAGTTTTCGCGGCCGGAACCGGCTTGGGTGTCGGCGGCTTAGCTTTCATTTCTTCCGCTGCTGCGCGCAGGCGGGTGAATTCGTCGTCCGACAGTTTAGGAAGAATGGCGTTGAGATTTGGTGACTTAGTGGCCGGGACTGGGGGCCGAACAATGTCGGTGCCAGGCAGGCGCAAGATATAGATTCCCGCTTGGTAGATCCAAGTGCCGTTCATCGCGCTGGAAACGCAGACCATGATGTCGCGTAATGGCTTGTCCTGAATGTTCAGGCGGAGTCGAAAAGTATCCAGGTCCACTCGCGCTGGAACCACAAAGTTCACGCTGAACGACTTCATAAAGTCCAGAAGCTCGGATACCGAGTAATTTCCGGACAGGGACACCGTGCGACGAACGACCGGGTCATCAAATTGATTGAGGGATTCGGTCGGAACAGATCCTTGTGGCACGGAGTTTTGGGCGCTTGCGACCGAGATCAACGCAAACCAGCCGAGCAGCGGTGTCCATCTTCCCACTGGCTCAGTATAACTGCGAAGCCACGGCAACAGATTTTCGACGGGTACCCTCGCTGCATGTTAGCCACGTTTGCGGCAATTGCGATGATGAGCGCAGAGAAATTGGTAGTAAAGGACGTTAAAGTGGGCACCGGTCAGGCAGCCCAGGCGCTCGACTTTGTGGTGGTGGATTACACCGGCACGCTGACGAACGGCAAGAAATTCGACAGTAGCATCGGTCGAGGACCATTCCGATTCCGCCTTGGCGTTGGCCAGGTCATCAAAGGTTGGGATGAGGGCGTTGCGGGAATGAAAGTTGGCGGCAAGCGGAGCCTTCGTATTCCGGCAGATATGGCGTACGGCGACGCTGCCCAAGGCGATATTCCGGCGAATTCGACTTTGCTGTTCGACGTCACCCTGAAAGCTATTGAACGCGCAACCTACAAGGTCACCAAAAAGGGAACCGGACCGGCAGCGGTTGTCGGGTCAGACGTGAAGATTCACTACAAGGGCATGCTGAAGGATGGGAAGCAATTCGACTCGAGCTACACGAGCGGCCAGCCATTTTCGGTCAAGCTGGGTGCCCAGCAAGTCATTCCAGGATTTGAACAGGGAATTCTCGGCATGCGCAAGGGTGAAAAGCGCACGGTTACAATTCCGCCAAGTCTTGGCTATGGAGAAAGAGGAGCGGGCGGCGTCATTCCACCAAACGCGACCTTGATCTTCGAACTCGAAGCCATCGAGATCAAGTAGACACAGAAAAGCCCTCGATGAGAAAAACTCATCGAGGGCTTCCGAGACCGAAATTAAGCAGCGAGCTTAGCTTTGGCAGCGTTAGCAGCCTTAGCGATTCGGCTCTTTCTTCGGGCTGCCTGGTTCTTGTGAATCGTTCCGTTCTGAGCAGCCTTGTCCAGTGCCTTCACCGCAAGGGTAAGGGCGCTCTGAATTGCGTCAGCATCTGGAGCGGCAACTGCAGCCGCAACCTTGACCTTCTTGATGTAGGTCTTGAGCGCACTCTTGACCGACTTGTTGACGAGCGACTTTCGTCGGCTTCGTCGCATATCCTTTTTGCTTGACTTCAGGTTTGCCATAACGTCGTGAACCAGAAAGGATACCCGAAGCGCACACGAAAACTCACATGCGACTCAGAGGAAGGTGAAGTGGGTGAAAAAGTAACAGAAAACATATAAATTGCGTGCATGACAGCAATTTGTGATATCATGCGAACAACCACTTGTCTGGTGTCACCCATGAAAACAATTCGTACTCTCGCTTTCGTTGTTGTTGGAGCGGCTTTGACCAGCGCTCACGCTGTTCGCTCCTACGCCGTTACGGAATCTGGAAACTTCGTTTCGTTCGAGCACACGACTCCCCAGTCGCCGTACTACACCCTGGCGATCACCGGCCTCGCGCCAAACGAAAAGATCGTCGGCATCGATTCGCGACCGGCAACCGGCATGGTCTATGGCGTTGGTAGCTTTGGCAACCTGTACACGATCAATCCGCTCACCGCAAATGCGACCCCAGCCTCGTTGATCTCGACGATGCTCAACGGTGCCAAATTCGGTGTGGACTTCAATCCGGTGCCAGACCGACTTCGAATCACGAGCACGCAGAATCAGAACCTGCGCGTAAATGTTGAAACGGGAGTCGCCCTCATCGATGGAACCCTTTCGTACGGCGCAGCGGCCGCTCCAAACATCGTCGCTTCGGCCTACACCAACAGCTTCGCTGGCGCAACAGCGACAGCCTTGTACAACATCGATTCTGAGCTTGATGCTCTTGTTCTTCAGAATCCACCGAATGCAGGTGGCCTGTCGGTCGTCGCAAACCTTGGCGTGGATCTTGACGATCGAACCAGCTTCGACATTTATAGCCGGAACGGAAAGAACCGTGGGTTCATCGTTGTGAACCTGCCTGGTTCAAGCTCCAGCACGATTCACCAGATCGACCTCACAAGCGGCGCGTTGACCCTCTACGGAGCATTCCGAGGTTCCGATCGAGTAGTCGCGTTCTGCTTCGACACTCGAGACTGATCAAAACAGCTTAACGCTGCCTTTGCTTTTGCCCCCGATCGGCTTGGTCGGGGGCACTTTTTTTTAAACTCCGGCGGGGGCTTCCGCGAACTGACGGCGATCAAAGACAAGATCGGAAGCAATCTTCCAGATATCCGAATTGATCCGGTTCTCGGGAAGGATTTTGCTGAAGTGAACAATCGCGCTGGTGAGTCCGGCCTCGCGGGCATAGTGAAGGAAAGCGCTGTTCAGAATCTGTCGAGACGCGGGTTTTAGCCCGAAGCTGATGTTGCTAACGCCGAGCGTCAGGTTCACGCGGGGGTACTTCTCCTTCACGCCCTTGATCGCTTCGATGGTCTCGATCGCGGCGGTGCGGAACTCTTCATCGCCCGAGCCAAGGGTGAAAGTGAGGGTGTCGATAAACACGTCGTGATCCGGCAATCCGAACTCGCGGGTCAGCGCAAGAAGGCGATCCGTGATTTCGAGCTTCTTTTCCGCCGTCTTGGCCATCCCGTCCTCGTTGATCGTCAAAGCGACGACTCCAGCACCGTACTTCCGCGCGAGGGCCAGCACCTTTCGCGCTCGGTCATCACCATCTTCGAAGTTGATTGAGTTAATGATCGGCTTTCCGGCGAGGGACTGAAGCGACGCTTCCATGACCGGAACTTCGGTCGAGTCAATCATGATCGGTACCGTGATGTGCTGGTTGTAGTTGGCCAGCAGTGACTTCATGTCCCGAACTTCATCGCGCCCGACATAGGCCGCGCAGACATCTAGGATGTGGGAGCCTTCGCCTTCTAACTCTCGGGCGAGCTCAGTCAGCCCGTCCCAATTCTCCGCCGCCAGCATGTCGCGGAAGGCCCGCGAACCGTTCGCGTTCGTTTTCTCGCCGATGATCAGATAGCTGTTGTCCTGGACATAAGGCTGGAACTGATAAAGCGAGGAACAGCCGACCAGCGCAAAGGCATCAGCCTGTTCGGGCTGCTTGATCTCAAAATCGAATCCGGGGAAGACGGAGCGGCTCTTTTGCCAATGCGCGTTGTCTTGATGCCTTCGACCACCGACCGCATCGGCCACGGCCTTGATGTGAGCCGGTGTGGTTCCACAGCAACCGCCGCAAAGGGCAACTCCCATTTCGGACACGAATCGGTCATGGTGTCCCGCCAGGTCGTCCGGGCTCAGCTTATAAACCGCCCGCCCGGCTTCCATTTGGGGCAGGCCGGCGTTCGGCTGAATTGCGATGGGCCGGGTTGAGTTTTGTCCGAGGAATCGAACGTGAGGTGCCATCTCGACCGGGCCGGTGGCGCAGTTCATTCCGACGCTCACCACACTCGGGAAGGCCTCCAACATGTTCAACGCAGCGCCGATTTCGGAACCGAGGAGCATGGTTCCGGTTTGCTCCATCGTGACCTGGACAAAGAGTGGAAGCCGCTTCCCGGTTTCTGCCATCGCCTTCTCCGCGGCGACAACTCCCGCCTTGACCATCAGCAAGTCTTGTAGGGTTTCGAGCAGTAGGGCATCGGCTCCGCCTTCAATGAGGCCCACAAATCCGGTTTTGTAGGTGTCCTCGAGCTCTTGCCAAGTAGTTTGGCCGAGCGAAATCAGCTTCGTTCCTGGACCGAGCGCGCCAACGACCCAACGCGGCTTTGCGGTCGTGCTGGCCGCGATGGCAGCTTCCTTTGCGATCCGCGCACTTGCCAAGCTCAGGTCATATACGAGCTCGGGAATGTCGTACTCGGCCAGAACAATCGAGGTCCCGCCAAAGGTATTGGTTTCAACAAGGTCCGACCCGGCAGCGAAGTAAGCGGCGTGAATGTTGCGAATGACTTCGGGCCGCGTGATGCTCAGGATTTCGTTGCAGCCATCAAGGAGGGTTCCGTTCAGTCGCTCGGCCGCAGCAGCAAGGGCAGAAGAATGGCCATGCTCAGGCCGCAAGATGAAGTCTGCGTCGGAAAGATTCGAGCCTTGAATCTGCGTTCCCATCGCGCCGTCGTACACAAGCACGCGATCTTGTAGGGCATCCAGCAACGTGGATTGGAGCATAGATCATTAAACCAAGGAACGCGGTCTGAATGTGGAGGGCTTAATGAGCGCTTCGAGATGGAAGAAATTTCCCGAAGATTCTTTGGCGTGGGGAGGTCCGAAAGGGGGTTGCTTAGCCTGGCTCAACATCGAGCGCAGGCAAGACCGGAGTTTCCCGCCAATCCAAACATCACAATAACCGAACTTTCCCGGTTTGTATACGGATTTAAAGCGAAAAGGGCAAGAATTCAAAAAATTCTTGCCCTTGGTGTGATGTGTTCCGAGCCGGCTCAGATCCCGTAAAGGTTTCGGTACTTCGCGCCGAGTCCGGCTAGGTAATCCTCGGCACCCATTGGCTTGCCCGTCACCGAAGCGATGAGTTCTTTCGGCGGGAACTTGCAGCCTTGGCGATAGATCTTGGTCTGCAACCAGTGGAGAATTGGCGCGAAGTCACCCGCGGCGATCAGCGCATCGAGGTCACCGAGTTCAGACTGCATCTTCGCCCAGATTTGGTAGCTGAGCAGGTTGCCCATCGTGTAGGTCGGGAAGTACCCGATCGAGCCCATGGACCAGTGAACGTCCTGCAAGCAGCCTTCCGAATCGGTCTTTGGCGTGATTCCCAAATACTCTTCGTACTTAGCGTTCCAAGCCGCCGGGATGTCCTTGACCGCAAGCTCGCCCTTCAGCACAGCGCTCTCAATCTCGAAGCGAATGATGATATGCAGGTTGTAGGTCAGCTCGTCCGCTTCAACGCGGATGAAGGATGGCTGAACGCGGTTCACGGCCTTGAGGAACTTGTCGAGCGAGTGATCTTTCAACGCCGGGAAGGCGTTCTGAAGGTCGCCGTAGCCCCACTCCCAGAAGGCGCGTGAGCGGCCGACTAGGTTCTCCCATAGTCGGGACTGGCTCTCGTGAACTCCCAGCGAAACTCCGCCGGCGAGCGGCGTTCGGTCCCAAGCCTTTGGTGACCCCTGCTCGTAGAGGCCGTGGCCCGCTTCATGCAAGGAGCCAAAGATGCTGCTTGGCAAGTACGGCTTGAAGCGCGTGGTCAAGCGAACATCGTTCACCGAGAAAGTTGTGCAGAACGGGTGAGGCGCGGTGTCTTGTCGTCCTCGCTCAAGGTCAAATCCGATCGATTTAACGTAGTGAAGGGTCAGCTTCTGCTGAGCCGCCGCATCCCATTCGCCGTAAAGGAACGAGTCGTCCACCGGACCCTGAGCAGCAATCGCTTTAACGAGCTCGACCTGGGGGCCCTTGATGGCATCGAACATCGTTCGCACTTCGCCTGCCGTTGCGCCTTCTTCGTAGATGTCCAGAAGCGCGGTGTAAATATCGTCGGAGTAGCCGTAGCATTCGGCCTCTTCGCGGGACAAATCGAACAGCTTCTCGAGAACCGGAGCGAACGCGTTGAAGTCGTTGTTCGCTCGGGCCGTAACCCACGCTTCGTGGCCGAGCACCGACGCCTTCATCTTCTCTTCGACCAAGCGGCTTGGCAACTTGGTTTTAAGCAAGAGTTGGCGCTTGACGATGCGGATCAGCGCTTCGTCGTCTTCGGAAGTGGCCTGAGCCGACTCGGCCCAACGCTGGGTGTCATCCGCAACAAACATCTCGTGCGCCATGCGGCTAAGAATGCTCATGTGCTCGGCCCGGGCTTCGGAGCCTTGCTTTGGCATGTAAGTCTACTGGTCCCAGTCCATGATCACCGCCGCGACCGTGAGTGCGTTCACATCGAACAGTCGGTCCTTCAAAGACTCAAGTGCGTTAGCCATGCCGGAATTGTACTTTGTCCTCCTTCCGGGCACCGAATATTAAGAATTTCAATGCTTACATAAAAAAATTCAACAAAAGTCCCGTGAAACATTGGAATTCTGTGAATAATGAAAGCATGAAGACAATTCTTCATCCGATCCCGCCGCGCGATCCGGTCAGCGGTGGCGAGTTGTACATCAGTGAACTCTCGAATGACGAATCGGGAATTACGATTCGCGGCAAATTCGAAATCTCAAGATTTGCGAAGCTAGATGCCGAGCATGTCCAGTTTCTAGAAGCCTTTCTCAAATGCCGAGGCATGTTGAGCCACGTAGAAAAGGAACTTGGCATCAGCTACCCAACCGTCCGCGGACGGCTAGATGCGCTTCTGGTCGCCCTTGACCTGCATCCACCTCAACAAGAGAACCGGCGCGAAGCCATTGTTGACGAAAAACGACGAATTATCGAACAGCTTGAGAACGGCGAATTGTCGGCTCAGGAAGCAAAGCGAAGATTACAGGAACTCCGATGAAAGAACAAATTCGAAAAATCAACCAACTCGTAGCCGACGGAGCTTTGACTCCGGATGAAGCGGCCGATTTGATCGAAGCGCTCATGCAAGGAGAGCGGCCCGAAGCTGAACGAGCGGCTGCCGACGGCACCACGCCCCCACCTCCGCCAGAGCCTCCCAAGGCACCGGTGGATCAGATCTCTGGATTCTTCCAAGAGCTTGAGCGCGTTGCGCGAGAAAAGACGGAGGCGGTCGACTGGGCCGATCTTGGTCGGAAAGTCAGTGAGGGCGCAAAGCGCGGCCGGGATATCGTTCGCGAAACCATCGATGACATTTCTAAGGGCTCGGTGAACTTGGGCTGGCTTGGCACAAGCGAACACAAGAGCATCGATCTGCCCCTTATGGTGCCGACCGGAAAGGTCTTGCGCATCGAAAGCATGAGCGGCGACATCCACATTCAAGGTGGCAAGGAGATCGGAAACGTTCGTGCCGAAGCCACGATCCGGGGTGCATCGCTCGACGACGCAAAGGCGAAGGCGGAGCAGTACACGCTCACTATTGAGGAGAGTGACCACGCCGTCGTGATCAAGCAGCCGGATATGACCGGACTAAACGTCGACCTTCACATCGATCTGAACGGATTCGCCGCCATCGAGATTCGAGCCGAATCTGGGGATATCCACATCCACGAGACCGGTGCCGGAGTTCGCATCAACAGCCGATCAGGCGACATTCAATTGTCGGGACTCAACGGTGCGATTGAGGTGAGTTCTGATTCTGGGAACGTCCACGTGTCGAACGCCACCGCGACGATTCTCAACATCGAACACAAGTCCGGCGACGTTTCGCTGGAGAAAATTCGTGGCAACGTAAACGCTCGAACGGCTAGCGGAAACGTAACCGCGAGAAAGCTCGAGAGCAAGGTCATCTCGCTCGAGACGGTTTCTGGTGATGTGGTGTTGGCCCTCGCAAGTTCGGCGAACGGAACGGTCAATATCCGTACCGTATCGGGCGATGCAAGCATTGAGATCCCCTCGAACTCGGATTCCCGAGTTTCGATCTCGACCCTCAATGGGGAAGTTGCATTCAACGGTGAACTCGCAGACGAGCACCGGACCTCCCAAAGAATCACGGGTCGGATCGGCGATGGCACCGGCATTCTGGACATTAGCGCGGTTACTGGCGACATCTCGGTCAACCTGAGCGACGCTTAATCTCATGCCGTAGAGTGTGATATGTGCCGATCCGAGTTGTCCTCGGATCGGCACAATAGATGCATGAACTACTGGCTGATGAAGTCCGAGCCGGACGTTTACTCAATCGACCACTTGGCCAGCGCAGGCAAGCCCGAGATGTGGGAAGGGTGCCGAAATTACACCGTCCGCAACTTCATTCGAGATTAGATGAGCATCGGCGACCTGGCGTTTTTCTACCATTCTAATTCGGCGCCAAGCGGAATCGTGGGCGTTCTTAGGATCGCCAGCGACGCCTACCCAGACCCAACTCAGTTCGATCCAAGCTCGGAGTACCACGATCCAAAGAGCCTGCCAGACAACCCACGTTGGCTCGTGCGAGACGTCGAGTTTGTGGAGAAGTTTTCTCGCGTCATTCCGCTCGCCGAGCTTAGGCAAACCGTCGGGCTTGAGGAAATGCTGGTTACCCGACGCGGCCAGCGGCTCAGCATCATGCCAGTCACCCCAGAAGAGTGGAATGTGGTTATGAACTTGTCTGGCTTGCGCTAAAAGCTTCGCGCAAAGTCATCACGGGGAGCATGACCGCCGTGGCGAGGTCGACGATCTCGGCAAGGTGAGTCAACCTAGGGTCCCACCGTGCGAGAGCCTGTGGCCGGACGGCGATCGTGACATTTCGGTTACGACTCGCCGCATCTCGGACGAGCCGTTTTGCCGTATCCGTCCACGTGCGAACGCTCATTCCCGCCTGCTGGGCGGAACGAGCCTGTTTGAGTTCAATCGGAAAGTGTCGCCACGGGGCAGGGCAGTGCGTGCCCTCTGAACTCAGGAACTCAATCCCTTCAAAGTGCGCCGTCTCGGCGCTCTCGGGCCAGGCTTGCTTTACCGCGACGCCGCGTGGGGCATGACCGATTGCCCGGAGTAATTGCAGCGCTTCTTGGTACCGCGAGCTCGAATCGTCCGGATGCTTGCACAACCAGTCCAGGTCGTGGCCCTCGTTCAGAATCGCATCTGCGGTTGTGGGAAAGGCGCGGATCACGCGGTTTGAAACGAAGAACTGAAACTTCAAGCCGCGCTCTTTCGCGAACTCGAAAATCCTCAGCAGCATTGCGGGTTCGCCGTGCCCAAACTCTTCGGCATCTGGCGTATCCCAGGGCACGTAATCGACATCGATCCGAAGGCAGAAAAACATGCTCAAATGCGACCCATAAACAGGTTACTTGGCTCGGAACATCGGTTTCGTAACCGTAGTCTAAAAAGGCTAACGTTCTGGGGGAGGAACGGTTGGACATTTGGCCTTTTTCCGTTAAACTCTCTCTGAGGATTGGTTTTGCCCATGAATTTTAGAGTTTTGAGTTTGGCCACAGGCCTGTTGATGGTTGCCGTTGCTCCCGCACAAAATTTCGGGCCAATGGCCGAATCGCTCGGACGAAGGAGCCGAGTCATCGGAAATCCGGCTGTCTCTATTTTTGCACCGAAACCACTTGGACTGGTTTTGCGGAGCATCCTAAACCGGAACATTCCCTCCAAGCGCAAGAACGAGATCGTTCCGGGCTACGTGCTCGTTAAGTTTCCAACCAAGGTAGCGGCCGAACTCACCAAAACCGAAGCCACCCGAGCCCGCTTTGTGCCAGCCGGTCTGCAGACCGAGAATTTCCGAAATCGAATCCAGCGGTCTGGCTGGACGGTTTGGAAACTTGGCAAAGGTGAAGACCCAAAGACCGTTGCCGCAAACCTGAAGGGCAAGCCAAACGTTGTGGCTGCGCAGCCGCTAAACAAGATTTATCCTCTCTTGCCCGAGCCGAATGACGGCGACTGGAACACGATCGAAGTCGGCGAGCCAATGATTCCGCTCGGAGAAGGCGTGACCTATCGCCGCCTCTGGTACCTCGATGAAACAAGCGCATTTGACGCGTGGAGCGATTGGCCGAATCGATGGTTCACCAGTGCAGATAAGCCTCAGAACGTTCCCATGATCGCCGTGATTGATACGGGCGTCGAGCGGCAGCACCCAGACTTCATCAACGCCGGAGGCTTTGATAGCTCCATCGAAGATGGCGGACAGTTCGACATGAGCCTGGATGCACAGTTCAGCTTTGGCGAGGTCATGTCGGACGGTTCGACCGAAGATGCCATGGGACACGGTACCCACGTCACGGGCCTCGCCCTCGCCTCCGGAAATAACGGCAACTGGAACGGAAAAGGGATTGTAGGCCTTGGCTACCCAAGCAAAGGCATTAACCTTCGCGTTTTTGACGACACCGGAAACGGATCAGACGCTGACGCGGCTGGAGCCATTTTCTATGCCGCTGACCACGGGGTCGATATCATCAACCTCAGCCTCGGAACCGAAAACTTCTCCCAGCTTTTCCAAGACGCCGTGACTTACGCCTGGCAAAAGGGCGTGCTCGTCATCGTCGCGTGTAACGAGGACGGTGCGGGCGGCGGAGACTTGGGACCGATTTATCCGGCGGCATGCAGCGGAGCCTTTGCCGTAACCGCAAACGGCTATGGCTATATCCACGCTTCGGACTACTATGCCGGCACAGGCTCGTACATCGACCTCGCCGCTCCAGGCGGGAACATCATCCTGGACTACAGCAACATCGAAGATCCAATCGCGATGCTGGCATACATCTATTCGACCACGATGACCACCCACAACCCGATCATGGACGTGGGCGCGCCGGGGTACGACCTTGGCTACGGTTATCTCATCGGAACGTCGATGGCCAGCCCGATCGTCGCGGGCGCCGCAAGCCTGTACTACGGCAAGCACGACCTGGATCGAGCGCAGGGAATGCAAAATCTGCGCGCCTACCGAGCTCTCCAGCGGTCTGCCCTCAGCGTTTATGGAGCGCCTAAGGGCTCTTGGGAGACCCACCAGGGCTACGGCTCGCTCGACGCCGCCTATCTGCTTCAGGATGTCGATGCACGAGGCGCTACCGCTGGAGCAATCGAAGGAATTGTCTACAACGAAGGTACGGCCCAAGGCAACGCCACGGTTCGAGCTAAGAAAGACGGCGGCACGATCACCTACCAGACCTCGACGCTTGCTAACGGTACTTACCGGTACGACCAGCTAGCGCCAGGCATGTACACCGTCACTGCGGTGGCGTTCGGAAAGACCAAGGTGCGCCGAGTTGAGGTCATTGCCGGCAGCGATGCTCCCGCGACGGACTTCTGGTGCGGCACCTATACCGGCGACGACACGGCACCGGTCATCGACCGGTTCGCGTTCTCGAACTGGGAAGGCGTGCCCACTTCTGGCGCGTACTCGGCGTCGCGATTCAAACTCTGGGCATTCGACACCGAGACTGGAATCGAAAAGTACCAAATCAAGATTGGTCGTATGGCGGGCGCCGGAGACGTTGTGGCAAACACCGAAATCGCGCCTACGAGCAATGAGGTTGTGTTGAACCACACAGCCATCACACCGAGCGTAAAACTATACGCAACACTCACCGTGACGAACGGAAATGGTACGACGACTACGCTCTCCGTCCCAATGGCGGTGAACACCGAGTGGGATGCCACGTTCGTTTCGCAGCAGGTTCCAGCTTCGGTGGTGGCAGGGCAGACATTCACGGTGTCGTTCACGTTCCGAAACGCTGGCACGCAAAACTGGACGTCCGGCGACGTCAGCCGAATTGCCTTGAGCTCGATGCCAGCCGGGTCGTCTACCTTCGGTCGCTCTCGGCTCGGAATCCCGCCAGGAAGCAACGTGGCACCGGGACAGACGGTGACAATCCAGGCTCGACTCACCGCCCCAAGCACTCCTGGGGTTTATGAATCCTGCTGGAAGTTCTCTCGGGGTTCGGTCCAGTTCGGCTCGGCAACCACCGCAATCTGGGTCACGGTCAACTAAACCGGGGCCCAGCACCCCACAAACAGAAAGAAGGCGGAGAGCAATCGCTCTCCGCCTTCTTCGTTTCTTGAGCCAGCCGTTTAGCGGATGGCTTTTTCGGTTTCAGCGTCGAAGAGGTGAACGCGGTCTAGGTTGACCACGAACTTCGCCACTTCGGTGACTCGAACCTTACTTTCGTTGCTGATCGCCGCAACCAGGTTGATCTTTCCGATCTTCAGGTAAGCAACGTACTCGTGTCCGAGCGGCTCCATCACGTCGACGGTTGCCTGAACGCTGTTGGCCTCGGTGGCTACAACGTTGCTTGGAATCGCCGCATCGTGGATGTCCTCTGCGCGAATGCCGAGGGTGATCTTCTTGCCGCTCATCTGGGCCGCAGGATTTCCCGCTGGCACTGGAAGCTTGAATTCTCCCGCATCAACGATCGCGACGCCATTCTCGGTCCGGATCTCAGCATCGATGAAGTTCATCGGCGGCGAGCCGATGAAGCCAGCGACAAACTTGTTTGCCGGGTACTGATAAACCTTTTCGGGTTGGTCGCACTGCTGGAGGATGCCATCGCGCATGATTGCCATTCGCTGGCCCATCGTCATTGCCTCGACCTGGTCGTGGGTGACGTAAATGGTGGTGATTCCGAGCTGGCGATGAAGTCGAATGAGTTCCGCTCGGGTTTGAACGCGGAGCTTGGCGTCCAAGTTCGAAAGCGGTTCGTCCATCAAGAAGACTTTCGGTTTTCGCACGATGGCTCGGGCGAGAGCGACGCGCTGTCGCTGACCACCAGAGAGTTCCTTCGGCTTTCGGTGAAGGTACTTCTCGATGTCGAGCATGCGTGCAACTTCCTTAACGCGCTTGTCGATGTCTTCTTTGATCGTCTTGGCCTCGGCCAAGTGGGTGATCTGCCAGAAAAAGCCTTTCAGCTCGCGAAGTCGAAGACCGAACGCGATGTTGTCATACACGTTCATGTGCGGATAGAGCGCGTAGTTTTGGAAAACCATCGCGATATCGCGGTCTTTCGGTGGGACGTCGTTAACGCGAACGTCGCCGATCATAATGTCGCCTCCGGTGGCTTCTTCCAAGCCGGCGATCATTCGTAGGGCGGTCGTCTTTCCGCAGCCCGAGGGTCCAACAAGGACCATGAACTCTTGATCTTGGATGTCGAGGTTGAGGTCGCTGACCGCCTTGACGTCCTTACCGTACACCTTTGTTACGCTTTTGAACGCTACTCCTGCCAATAGGGTCTCCTGTTTCTGGACGGGTCCATTATAGCGAACTTGTCGGAATCTGTTCACCCCTCTTGCGGAAACCGTTGATACTTGACTTTCGCGTATAGAATGAGTAAAGTTTGGCTAATCAAACTTTTGAGTAAGTCTATGCAAAATATCGAATTCGTCGCGGTAAATCGGATCGTTGTTCGGGCAGACTATCGGCCCCGTTTTGAGGAGTTGTTCGCAACTCGTGCCCACGCCATTGACCGGCTTTCGGGGTTCGTGAGCATGCAGGTCCTGCGACCATCGAAGCCAGAAGAGCCGTACTTGGTCGTCAGTCAATGGGCAAATGAAGACAGCTTCAAGGCCTGGACTGCCTCACCGGAGTTCCTTGAGGGGCACAGACGCGCTTTTGCGGACCTTGCCACCGCAAAGGCGTGTGGCGAGGCTCCGCCGATGGAAAGCGAATTCTCTACCTACTCGGTTCTGACGAACTAGGTCAGCGTGGTCGGACGACGTGAACGCCCTTTTCAAGGGTGACTTTGGCGTTCGCGAGAGTCTTCAGCTCGTAAAGCCTCGTTTCAAAGCTTCCGGCGGAAAAGTGCCCGCTCAGCTTTTGTTGGAGCCCAGGCATGATCTTCACCCGCATCCGCATTTGGCCAAAGGTTTCGGTAAATAGGTCCGCGGCGCGGCGATCGGTAAAGGTCAGGGCTTCAAACCGGACAAGGCTGGCCGGCGAAGTCTTCGCAACGCTCGCCGGATCTAGCGTGCTCACGAAGGCGGTTCGTTCCGTCTGAACTGGCAGCGCCATTTCTGCTCCGATTGGCGCAGTTGCCGAATTAGGCAGCAAGGTGTAGACCGTGTCCTTCAACTCGTAGGTGAAACCGCAGGCGCGGCCGAGGCGATCGAGAGCAACCGGCAGGGTGACGTAGTTGAAGGTCAAGGTCACCTTGCCTTGAATCTTGGAGCTCATCACAAAGCTCTGGTCGAACTGGCTAAAGATGGTGCCGATAACCGTCTCGATATCTTCACCGCTGAAGTTAAAGCTTCCACGCTTGGCCTCATACCCTGGGGCCTCTGGGGCCGGATTCTCGGCTTGCTGCTTCGTGAATACTCGGTACTCGTTGTTTTCGGCCGAGAACGCCGCGCCAACTTGGGTGAGCAGGGCAGCGAGGGCTACATCAAGCTGAACGTTCGATGCGGAGAACTGAACCTTGCCCTGAACGTCCGGATCGATGGAGTACTTACTGACCTTGGCCTGCCGGAACAGTTGCCGCAGCACCTCGCGAACCTCGGTCCCCTGGGTCTTGTAAGACACCAGGGCAGATTTCTCAGCTTGGGTTTGCGTTGCTCCGGCAAACCCGCACGAGACAACACCAAAAGCAACCAGGGCAACGCAGACCGCTCGCATGCCGTCATTCTATCGCTGGTCGCTTCTGGTGCCAACACAAATCTGCAAGTTTCATGCCTCAGATTTTGCGCGTTCCTCCGCAGGATTCGGCTCTCTTAACACTTAGTTGAAAATTGAGCTTCTTCCAATGTTCGGACCCGAGCCAGGCGTCACTTTGGTCGAACCACGTAGACGCCATTTTCAAGCTTCACACTCACGTTGGCAAGGTTCTTGAGTCGATACAACCTTGACGCTCTAGATTCGCTGGGGAGGTTGCCGGAAACCTTTGGCAAGTTCGGATAGATGCGGTACTTCGCGTTCATTTGGAGGAACAGCGAGGTGAACTCATCCGTAACCGGGACGGACCGCAGTCGCCTTGCCGGCAGTTGGCTTGCTGTGCTCGTGGCGGGTGGTGCGGCGAGTTCCACCGTGCCGCCGTCAAGAACCAGAATGCGGCTATTTTTCGACGGAGGGAGACTCATCGCCATCTGAAGGGTTGGCTGCAAAACGTAGCAACCCGCTCGCAACTCGGCGTGAAACCCATAAAGTTCGCCGAGGATAGTTAGAACATCCTTCAGCTTGACCGAGTTGAACTGGGCATGCGCCTTGCCTTCAATTTTCGGGCTGAGTGCAAACGAGACATTCGCCTCGGAAAACATTCGATAGAGGAAGTCACGGATTTCCTCATCGGCATTTGAATAGCTTGTGATCAGCTTCTGCCCGATCGCTTCCTCATTCGGTGCTTGCTGTCCTGGGCTCCGATTGCTCTTGAGACGGCTGACGTCAAAAACGCTTGCGCCTTCTCTAGGAACATCGCGTAGAGCTTCCGAAGTCTGCCGACTCAAGACCATATAAACACCAGAATCCACTTGGTAAATCGCATCAACCTGCCTCATCAAGTAATCTAAAGCAATGTTTAACGGAACTTGCGAGAGTGATAGCGTAACGTTCCCCTGAACCGTGGGATCAATCGTGTAGCCCGCAACTCCCATCTTCTTAAAGAGGCTCCGGAGCACCTCTCGTACGTTTTCATTCTTGGCTTCGAATTTGTCGACGATTTGATTTTGTTGTGGCGCACTGATGGGGTGGCTGAAAGATGCCTCGCCTTCCAAGAGCCCCGGCGTCGAACCGTCGGCCCTGCCAACTGCGCTGATCCCCAAAAGAACACCTGCCAATACCGCAATTTTCATCACATCATCAAGACGGTGAAACCGAGCCTGCGTAATCAGAAAATTTGTCGTGCAAGCAAACTTCAACAAAGTGTGTGCAGAGAGCAGCGGAATCGCGGCGCTGTCAGTCGACGGTCTCTGCTAGCTTCAAACTTCGCGGAAGCCAATCCGTGTTCATAATAGATTTATGTCCGACGCGATCAAGCGTATCGTAGCTACCGACTGCGGCTCCACCACCACGAAAGCCATTCTGATTGAGCAAAACGAGGCTGGCGATTATCGCCTCGTTGCCCGTGGTGAGGCTCCCACGACGGTTGAACGACCTTTCGAAGACGTCACCCTCGGCGTGCTCAACTCGATTACGGAGTTGGAAGAAATCACCGAGACGACCGTTCCGGCTGGTTACACCGCAGGCCGAAGAACGCTGATCAAGGACGGAAAGGTTTGGCGACAGCTCAAAGAAGGCACGCGGGACAGCAGCGGCGTGACTGGCCCGCTTGAAAGCTCTGACCTTTACGTTTCGACGTCGAGCGCGGGCGGCGGTTTGCAGATGATGGTTGCGGGCGTCGTCAAGTCGATGTCGGCGGAATCAGCCGAACGAGCGGCCCTCGGAGCAGGCGCGATCCTGATGGACACGCTGGCGGTAGACGATGGTCGAAAGGATTACCAAAAGGTCGAACGACTTCGACAGCTTCGCCCCGACATCATCCTTATGTCCGGCGGTACGGACGGCGGCACTACCAGCCACCTTATCGAAATGGCAGAAGTCATTCGTCGCGCCGACCCGAAGCCACGATTCGGCGACATGAAGCTCCCGATCATTTACGCGGGCAATAAACAGGCCAGCGCGGATGTCGGCACGGTCTTGGGCGAAGGCATCAGCTTGCAGGTGGTCGACAACCTTCGACCAACCCTTGAAAAGGAAAACCTGGGCCCAGCGCGTGAAGAGATTCACGAGATGTTCTTGGAGCACGTTATGCAGCAGGCTCCGGGCTACTCGAAGCTGTTGGAGTGGACCAGCGAAGAGGTCATGGCCACGCCGAACGCGGTGGGCAAGTTGCTGAAGGAGTACGCCGAAAACGAAAAGATCAACGTTCTCGGCGTTGACATCGGCGGCGCGACCACGGACGTCTTCTCCGTCTTCTTGTCCACCTCCGGCGAGCGCATTTATAACCGAACGGTTTCCGCCAACCTCGGCATGAGCTACTCGATTTGTAACGTGCTTAAGGAAACTGGGGTTGAGAACATCGCGCGATGGCTGCCGTTCGAAATCTCCCCGGCGGAAGTTCGAAACCGACTGCGAAACAAGATGATTCGTCCGACGACGATTCCGCAGACTTACGAAGACTTGCTCATCGAGCACGCGGTATCTCGTGAGGCCCTGCGACTTGCATTCTTGCACCACAAGTCGCTGGCCCGTGACCTCGTTGGTGTTCAGACCGAGTCGAACATTGACCGACTCTTCAACCAGGGCGCGGCCGGGCAGAGCTTGGTCAACATGATGGCGCTCGACATGGTCATCGGCTCCGGCGGTGTGCTTTCGCACGCGCCAAACCGAGCTCAGTCGGCATTGATGATGATGGATGCCTACTTGCCGGAGGGCGTCACGATGCTCACGGTCGACAGCATCTTCATGATGCCGCACCTCGGCGTTCTTTCGGAGCACCTTTATGCTGCGGCAAAGCAAGTCTTTGAGTACGACTGTATCGTCAAGTGCGGACACTGCATCGCACCAGTTGGAACGGGCAAAGATGGCGAGCCTTGCGTCACCGTATCCGGAGACGGCATCAACATCTCCGTTCCATTCGGCGAAGTCAAGGTCATTCCGGTTGGTCGCGATGAGTTCAAGAACGTCACGATCACGCCGGCCAAGGGCTTCGACGTTGGCGAAGGTAAGGGCAAGGCAATTCAAGTGAAGCTGGAGGGCGGCACCGTCGGCGTTATCGTCGACGCGCGAGGCCGACCGTTTGACATCAACTTGAATACGCCAAACCGAATCCAGAAGCTGCGCAGCTACCTTAGTGCGCTCAGCTTGCCGTTGCCAAAATAAGGTCGTTTGAGTTCACGGAATCGTGTGACCTCGTACATTTTGCGGGTGACCTAAACTCATGCAAAAGCGTCGCCGGAGCTTCCGGCGACGCTCGAGAGGAAAATATGCGAACTTCACCCGTTGCTATCGGAACCCTAACGGTTGCCGCGCTTGTCATTTTGGCTTGCGGCGGCTCTGGCGGAGGGTCGTCAAGTTCTGGCGGATCCAGTTCTAGTTCGAGCGGGGGCTCGGGCTCCACGGCGGGCGGAAGCGGCCCAGCGCCGATTCTTGACCCAACGCCGAAGGTGCGATTTGCAAACTTCACCGAGTACGAGCGAATTCGCGTCCGCGTCAACGGCGTCACCATCGTTGACAACCTCGCCCAAGGTGAGTTCTTCGATCGCGTGTTTTCTGGTCCCGATGTTTACTGGTCGGTAACTGACGCAACAACCGGCAACTACGTCTTCGGTGGCTACCAGAAGATGGAGTACTCGTTCCAGGTGTTCGCCTTTGCGGGTTCGAATTCTGCCTTCAACTGGCTGGACTTCCCGATTGGGTACGCGAACAACTTTGCCTGGGTCAATCTGATGTCGGCCTACAAAGCGACGCCAAACCTTGACGCCGGTTGGCGACGTATTAGCCAAACCGACGCGCAGCGAACGGTGGTCGGCCCGGTTGGCGCAATCCAGAGCGGCGGAAACGCCCTCACCGGCTCGTTCCCGGTCGATTCGCCTTTGTTCGTTGGCTTCTATGAGCGCGGCAAGACGAACCCGATCGCAGGGACGATCTACGACACGAACCTCGACAAGAACTTCTCGTACTTCCACGCGGTGTACACGAAGCCGAACGGCGACAAGGGATACATCACCTGGAAGCTGTCTGAGAACACGATCAAGAACTGATTCTCAGAAGCTCAAATCGTGCGTCGGCGCCCACTTTGGGTACCGACGCATGTTTCATGTTGCATTCGGTGGGATCGCTCGTGTCATACTATTACGAACTCTGGAGACAGCAGGTGGCTTAATTGCCTTAAGCGATTCGCAGGAATCGGCCCGCCGAGGGGATACAAGAGAATACGTCCGAGGCTTGCCTCGCTCACGTCTCTGTCCTTCGGTTAGGGCAGGGGCTTTTTTGTTGCCGCCGGCTTCCGAGAAACAGGAGCAATATGACGACCGCAGAAAAAGCACAAGTCATCGAGCAAACGCGGGAGTGGTATTCCAAGTCGAGCGGCGTAGTCTTTACCGACTATCGCGGACTCAAGGTTAAGGACCTGCAGGCGCTTCGCGCAAGCCTTCGAGAGAAGGGCGCCGAGCTGCACATCGTCAAGAACACCTTGTTCCGCCAGGCTGCGGGCGAAGCGGCGCAGAATCTGCCCTTCGAGTACGACAACGGAACGACCGCTTATGCGTTTGTGTTCGAGAACGAGCCGGAAGTGGCAAAGCTGCTCCTCGATTACGCACGAACCAGCAAGAAGCTGGTGGTGAAGGGTGGCCTGTTCGCCGGCCGAGCTTACACTTCGGAAGAAGTTGTGGGCATCAGCGAACTGCCACCGAAGGAAGTACTGATCTCGCAAGTGATCGGTGCCATCGCTGCACCGCTAACCAACCTTGTGGGCGTTATCGAGGCGCTGTACGCCGATCCGATTCGCACCATTTATGCCGTGGCCGACAAGGTCAATGAGGGTGTAGAAACCCCGGCAACGACATCTGAAGAGACCCCAGCCGAAGCGCCCGCCGCTGAAGCTGTGGCAGAACCGGAAGCCACCGAGGCTCCGGCCGAAACCCCGGCGACCCCGGAAGCAGAAGGAAACTAAAAACCATGGCAACCACCGTAGAATCACTCGTCGAATCGATTGCAGGAATGACCGCAATTGAACTCTCTGAACTCAAGAAGGCCCTCGAAGACAAGTTCGGCGTAACCGCCGCTGCTCCGATGGGTGGCTTCAACCCAGCCATGTTCGCTGGCATGGGCGGCGGCGCAGCAGCAGCTGCTCCAGTCGAAGAAGAGAAGACCGAATTCGATGTCATCCTCACCGATGCTGGCGCAGCCAAGCTTCAGGTCATCAAGGTCGTTCGAGAACTCACCGGTCTCGGCCTCAAGGAAGCCAAGGACCTCGTCGATGGCGCTCCACAGCCACTCAAGCAGGGCATCAGCAAGGACGATGCCGAGAAGATCAAGAAGTCGGTCGAAGAAGCCGGCGGCAAAGTCGACATCAAGTAATTCGTTACAAGATGTTCACGGGCTTCGGCGGTTCTCGCCGAGGCCCGTTTTTTGTTTTGCGGGGTCCATGTTGCAGGAAGCATTGGTGGGTACTTTTGCCATAGCCTTGCTAAACTTGCCTGCGTATACTTGACTTCACGCAGATGGCTCAGACCACTAGTGCAACGTACGTTGGCTCGATTTCCTGTTTAGAAAAAGCTAACGGCTACTTCTTCCAATCGCTAGATGTGAGCCGGCTCTCGTGCAAAGCCGGTGGAATCTCGGTCAAGGCCATTTTTTCACGAGACAACCAAGGGTGCGAAACGATAACTTTCCAAAGCGAAGATATAGAACTTGCCTCGTTTGGAAGATTCGCAGATCGATTCGTAGCAAAGGACCCGAACGGAGTGAACATCTATCCGGTTGGAGAGGGCCTCGTTCCCCTTCAGTACGGATTTGCCCTGCCGCCTGCGATCTCCAAGCTGTTTTGCCGCCCGCCGACTGATCAAGAGAGCAAAAATTATCAGCTTGCGGAGACTGGTCAGAAGGCGTACTCCGTACAAACGGGGCTAACCACATACGGAGCCGCAGAAGATTCAGAAGAATTCGCTCGGCTGGAATTGTACGGTAAGCCTTGGTTGGTTGCTCAGGCAAGCCCCGAAAGGGACCGAAAATTTCCCAAGAAGATCACGTTGCTCGAAAGTGAGCCGAAGCCCGTCGAACTCGGTGGTGGCAATTGGAACGGTGACGCGCCCGTGAGTAGTACAGCCAAGTGGACTTTGCTATCGGTTCAATCAAGCCCAAAACGACTGAGCCACGAAGTATTTACTAAAGGCTTGAAAGTGACGGTCTTCCGTGGAAACGTCGGTTACGTCTCAATTTCTTCCGGTAAAGACATTTGGAAAGACTACGAGGTTCAAGAAAAGCTTCATGCAAAGTTGGCTAGCCGACGGGAACCTACGCCCACCCCGGCGCTTCCGGCGCTTTCCACGGTTATAGTGGCAACCGGAGGCATCATCGTCGCCCTCGTCATTTCTGCCGTGACTTGGTTCCTTCGGCGAGAGTTTCGGCGTTGAACTGGACTCTGAGGTTTGGAAATGCTCCAGGTTCAACGCTGGTTTTGAAGTAGCATCGACGACGCTATGAAACAGCTTCGCTCCAAAACCCAGATCAAGCGCTTCCTTGAGGCGGCGGAGATGCGGGAGATGGAGGTTGCGTTTCTCCTGCAAGACTGGGCAGATGGATACAACGTCGGCGGAATGTTTCGCGTGGCCGACGCTTGCGGGGCGGTGGAGATTTTTGCAAGCGGAAAGACGCCGACGCTTGAGAACCCCATGGTTGGGGTCACCAGTATGGGGGCGCATCGGCGGGTGCCTTTTCATCACTTCGCTCGACACGATGAGGCGATTGCGGCGGCGAAGGCAGTCGGTTACACGCTCGTAGCGGTTGAGGTCGCGGATTCGGCGGTGTCTTACACCGAGTTCGAGTACCCCGAGAAGTTGTGCCTGGTGTTAGGTAGTGAGGGCGGCGGCATTTACGGCAACGTGTTGAAGCAGTGCGATGCCGCCGTTTTCATTCCGATGGCAGGGAAGGGCCGCAGCATCAACGTCCACGTCGCGGCGGCGGTGGTGGCGTTCCACGCGCGTTGCGCGGCTAAGGCTTCATCTTCGGAATCGGATTGCTAAGAACGACCGTCATTCGGCGACAGTAGTCGTCAATCGTCTCAAACTTTTTGTTTGGTTCAAACTCTAATCCGACGATCCCGTACGAGTTCAGAAGGGCTTTGTCCCTAGTTAAGCCATCCACCCAAGCTCGCGCTTTGGTGCTCCCGGAGAGGCGTTGTGTACCGTGGTAGGAACTTAGGATCATTCCGGTCACCGGGTGAATGGCTCGGAAACCAGCTGCGGTTTCCGCCACGGTCAGGTGGACCAGTCCTCCCTCATAGCTTCGCTGAATGCTGATGGACGCTTCCTCTTTGACAATCTTTGCCGGCTCAAGCGGTTCGGACAGGACTATTCTGGAGTCCATAAACTCACGCAAGAATCGGGACATTTCCTCATCCGACATCGGTTGGTCTCGCTTGTCGAGCTCCCAGCGGTACCGATTCACGCACGCGCCATCACCCTTCTCCACGCAAGCCAAGACCTTTCGAGCCACGTCTTCTCCAGTTTCCGCCCGAGTCAAAACGTAGCCGACGATCCCCGAAACAAGAGCGCCAAGCACGATGGAGAGCGTTTTCTTCCACTGCGGCTGAGATCTGGCTTTCGACTTCATTCAGGATTCCGATCCTTCCAGAAAAGCGATGAGCCTGGGTAGCCCAGCGTCGTGAACCGAATCAAGTGACCATCCACAGCATTGCCGAGGAAAAGCGTCGGCAAATATGGGTTGTTTAGAGGCGTTCGCGGTGGAGTGCAGCCAATTGTATGGACCAGAGGAAAATTGCCTCGAAGCCTCTTCAGGATTGGCATCCACTCGTTGTCCTCTTCCTCGACAACACCGTAAGATATCCCTGCCTCGAAGCCGTGCCAGTCACATGGTGCTTCGAACATCGATCGCTTGAAAAACGGATTGTCTTCACGCTTGATCAGCAAAGTCATCTGAAGCAGAGTCGGCAAACCCATTTCCGCCGGAGTTCCATAGTTGCCGTCGCCATCATGCTCAGCACGGTACAAGGCCGTTGCGATGGAAATGTTTCGCAACTTCGCTATCGTCTCGGTCGTTCGTGCACTACGCTGGGTCGAGACGAACACGGGGTAGAGCAGAGCAGCAAGCACGGCCAAGATGGCGATCACAACCAGCAACTCCAACAGGGAGAAGCCGGACATTGGCTGCGTTGCTGAGCGCGATCGCTTTTCCACTTGCGAAACATCATACAGCAGATTGATCGCAATAGTGAAACAAAAAAGCCCCGCTGACTAGGGTCAGCGGGGCCGCAAGGATCGGCTAAATTACTTAGCGATCTTGGCGATCGCAGCGTTGAGCGACTTAACGCCCGCTTCGTCTGCCTTGAGGTTGGTCATCGTTTCCGCGACCTTCCAGTTCTTGTAAACGAGAACGGTGTTCTTTACGTCGGCCGAGGTGTTGATCTTGTATGCGCTGACGGCATCTTCGTTCTTCTCGAGAACCGAAACCGCGGTTGGCTGCTTGAGGTTCGAGATCATTCCCTTAACCATGCTGACGTAAGCAGCTTTCTTTCCGGCTGGAGCGAGGATGACGACCATGGCCTTGAATTCCTTTGCCTTGTTCGCTTCCATTGCCTTGTTGAGCGTGCTGACGATCTTGCCAACGTTTGCGCTGTCATCGCCGTTGACCCAAACCTGAACCTGTGGTCGGTTCTGGAAGGTGCAAGGGAAGCAGTCGGTCGAACCAGCGAGAGGGCCGGCAACGTGCGT